>UMFC01010630.1_pt1 | contig 26977 bp, 24 predicted proteins | sample 1964931 | NCBI WGS metagenome assembly UMFC01 (sample SAMEA4836038, study PRJEB28245) | human gut metagenome | biome: gut microbiome; material: fecal sample | place: Denmark | collected 2008 | reverse complement strand
AAAGCCTGTAAAATAGGGAAAGTTAGAAATATATTTCGGCAAATTTGAATTTGTCGAGCTGGTTAGTTCGAGATAATTTTGAGTTTGTTAAGATGTGGTGCACTTGATGGAATCACAGGTACGACATCATATTATGGAGGATGAAATAGATGATAGGTTTGATTGTTGCGAGGTCAAAGAATAATGTTATAGGCAAGAATGGTAATATACCATGGAAAATAAAGGGAGAACAAAAGCAATTTAGAGAGTTAACAACGGGTAATGTGGTTATTATGGGGCGAAAGTCTTATGAAGAAATCGGTCATCCGTTGCCTAATAGAATGAATATTGTTGTTTCCACCACAACAGAGTATCAAGGAGATAATTTAGTTTCAGTTAAATCATTAGAAGATGCATTATTATTGGCTAAAGGACGAGATGTATACATATCTGGTGGATATGGACTATTTAAGGAAGCTTTGCAAATAGTAGATAAAATGTATATCACAGAAGTAGATTTAAATATTGAAGATGGAGATACATTCTTTCCAGAATTTGATATCAATGATTTTGAAGTTTTGATAGGGGAAACACTTGGTGAGGAAGTGAAATATACGAGAACATTTTATGTAAGGAAAAATGAATTGAGTAGATTTTGGATTTAGGGTGTTTTCATAAATATATTGCTTTTTATGCATATATAAATTGTTGTAAGACAAATCCCAGTTTGACAATTTCATATCCATACACACAAAGCAGTTAGTCTTAGGATTGACTGCTTTTTAAAAAGACACCATTTAGGTGTAATGATGTCTTTTGGGTGTTATTTTATAGGTCATATCAAGGCTCATTCAATCGTGGTAAATTCGTGGTAAAATGAGTTTTTTCTATACTTCAAAATACTTGAAAGTATAGTGTTTATGCGGATAATCGAAAATTAGATATAAAATTTAAATTAAATAATGTATTAAAATATGAGCTGCATTCTGCAGATGCGAATGTAAAAGCTTTACATAGAGTCGGGACTGTCTGCAGACGGAAATGGCAAAAATAAAACAAAGAGAAGAGGAGGTACACATATATGGATATGTGTTATGATGGAACACTGTCAACTGCTTTTGGCTTATCTAGCTGGCTTTTTACTGAAGGTGAAAAACATGGTGGAATGTATATTGGATTTGATTCAAAAAAGAAAAAATAGTTTGGGAATATGGTAGATATTAGGGATAAAAATGTATAAAGTATTATATATAGGATTTCTGACTTTTCAGTTAATATCTGTTTTTTGTAATTTGAAAAGTTCAAAAAAAGACATATTGGAAGCTCATAATAGCAGGAAATTTAATATTATAGGAATAGTATGTCAGATCATAGCTGTAATATTTATTATGCTCATTCTAAAAATGCAGGGGTGAAGAGTGAAAAAATATATCGTACATTTTATTATATGGGGACTAGGTATAATTAGTTACTATAGAGTTTCAGAATATTAGCTTATTATTAAAATTTTTTTGGACAAAAAATATATGGAGTAGACAATTTTTACTTATTTTTATTGCATTTAATGTATTGGCGAGTTCTATAGGCAGTGTTCTTGGTTATAAGTGGGATGATATTTTGTTGGTTAATGTAGAAAATGTATCAAACGTAACAAAATTGATTCTTATAATATTTTATATTGTGATTTTTAAAAATACAGAGTTGCCAAACAGTTTTTTTATAAGATTTGCTTCTAAAAATGAGGCTTTGTTAGACAGAAGAAATTAGAAAATAAAAGAAAGTGAAAAAATTATAGTTGTGAAGATAATTGCGGATGTATCATGGCTTTGTGCTTGGACTTTTGGTTGATATACGTGATAATTATGAAATGAAAAACGAATCGTTGAAATTAGTGATTCACTGTCCATAGGTGCGGCAATTGAAAATATGATTCTCACGGCAACGGGATATGGATTAGGTACCTTATGGATTGCCAATACTTGCTTTGCCTACAATGAGTTGATGGATTTTATCGGAACAGCCAGCCAGTTGACAGGAATTGTTGCTGTTAGCTTTGCCTATGAAGCTCCGGCTAAAAGACCAAGGAAACCATTGGAAGAAATCGTTGAGTATAGATAGGAAAATCGGATTGATCAAAATCTTTAATATAATGTGTTTGGCATTTGAAGTTTGGAAAGGTTGAAGTAAAAGGATGAATTTAGAAGAATTAAAGGAAGATTGTAGCCAAAAGCAAAAGAAAGGTATTCACTTTATTATTGCATCAATAGTAATATGGTTATTGCTATGATTTTCAGAGGACATTTGTTGCCTTATAGCTGGTTATATAATTCAAATTCATATCTGATATTGTCAATAATTATTCCAATATTATCTTTAATAGTTGGCTTAAATTTTGCAAATTATTTTCTTGTAACAATGATGATAGTGCTAGAAATAATATTTAGCATACTTTTGTCATTTGAAAATAAGGAAATACTTAAAAATTAGTTATATAAATACTGCACAAGATTTTGGAAAAAGTGTGACAGTGTCTCACCAATTCATAACTAAACCAGATGTATTAGTGAATAATCCTTCATTTTCACATATTCGAGAAATAATGGTGTTGGAGCTCTTTTATCAGGAAAGGGATAATGAAAAGATATGATATATTTAAGTAGTTTTAGATTAAGTAAAAGAAAAGTGAATAATCCTAATATTTATCCCTACAATGTATTCCGGGATAAGTATATTGAACCATTTGTTTTTAGACCTATCACTGTACTTTATGGCAACAATGGCTCAGGTAAATCAACACTCTTAAATATTATAGCCAATTGCTTACAACTAAAAGGGAAAGAATATGCAACAAGCAATTCATTTGGAAGCGTTGATTACTGTGGTTCGTTTTCCAGAGAATGCTTGTATACTTTGGGGGAAGACGATTATGGAAATACAATAAATAAATTACCGGAAAATAGCCGATATATTAAAAGTGAAGATATATTGTATGAGATTAAGAAGATACAACAAAAGCAGATATTATCAGATGGCATGGAGTATGATTACGTTAAGAGAGGTATGTCTTTACTTGAAGCAAAAAAATTTTTAGCATCTAAAGAAGGGTGTAAGCAGGAAGAATATATAAAATTTGCACAGGAAAAATATTCTAACGGAGAGACATCAATGCAATATTTTGAGGAGTATTTACAACCAGATGCATTGTATTTGTTAGATGAACCGGAAGTTTCGCTTTCACTTGCGAATCAGGTTATGTTAGCAGAGGAAATTAATAAAATGGCAAGGTTGTTAGAATGCCAGTTTATTATTGCAACGCATTCACCATTTATGCTTGGAACATTAAATGCTAAAATATACAATCTTGATACGAAAGAGTATGATGTTACAAAATGGAGTGATTTGGATAATGTACGATATTTTTATAATTTCTTCAAAAAACATGAAGATGAATTTAAAGTGTAAATGCCCAAATATTAGTTTAATTTAAAGGAGGATATTGCATGTACAACGAAAATTATTCTATAATATTCAGTAGTATGACAGGCAACACACGTAAGCTGGCTGATAAAATTCATGAAATCCTGCCAAAGGAGAGCTGTGATTATTTTGGCACGGCTGATGCGCAGGGGATAGAATCCGAATTGCTATACATTGGATTTTGGACGGATAAGGGAAATGCGGATAGCGATATATTAGATTTCTTATCTAAATTGAAAAATAAAAAGATATTTCTGTTCGGAACAGCCGGTTTTGGAGGAAGTGATGCATATTTTCAAAAGATTCTTGGCAATGTTAAAAGCGCCATTGATTCAAGCAACACTATTGTAGGAGAGTATATGTGTCAGGGCAAAATGCCACAGTCTGTGAGGGAGCGCTATGTGAAAATGAAAGAAAACCCGGAGCATCCGGATAATATTGATGCGCTGATTGAAAATTTTGACAAGGCTTTATCACATCCTGATTCAGATGATTTGGAGAGATTAAAAAATATTATTATTTAGCAGGAGGTATTATATATGTACAATTTCACATTTAACATTCCAACAAAAATTCATTTCGGAAAGGATACCATTTCGAGCTTATCAGAGCTTAAGGCATATGGCAGCAAGGTGCTTTTAGTGTACGGAGGCGGCTCTATAAAGAAAAACGGTCTCTACGATACCGCAATGAAAATCCTTAAGGATGCGGGGCTGACCGTGTTTGAGCTTAGCGGAGTGGAGCCAAACCCAAAGATTGAGACAGTCAGAAAGGGTGTTGAAATCTGTAAAAATGAGGGTATCGACATGGTGCTTGCAATAGGAGGCGGCAGTACAATTGATTGCTCAAAGGTTGTTGCAGCAGGTGCAAAGTATGACGGTGATGCATGGGATCTGGTGCTTGATGGCTCAAAGGTCAAGGCGGCACTTCCGATATTTGATGTGCTTACTCTTTCAGCAACAGGAACAGAGATGGATCCTTTTGCTGTTATCTCTGATATGTCTAAAAATGAAAAATGGGGAACAGGATCACCGTATATGGTGCCAACCATGTCAATACTAAATCCTGAATATACTTTTTCGGTATCAAAAAAACAGACTGCAGCAGGAACCGCAGATATGATGAGCCATACAATGGAGAATTATTTTTCTATGGAGAATGCTGACTGCCAGAAATTTATGGCGGAGGGATTGTTACGTACAATGATTAAAAATGGACCGGCTGCTCTCGCACAGCCTGATAATTACGAGGCCAGAGCCAACCTGATGTGGGCAGGCACACATGCAATCAACGGCGTTGTGGGCGATGGCTGCTCACCGGCATGGTGCGTACATCCTATGGAGCATGAGCTGAGCGCTTTCTATGATATTACTCACGGAGAGGGACTTGCAATACTCACACCGGCGTGGATGGAGCACATACTAAATGACGACACACTTCCGATGTTTGTGGAGTTTGCAAAAAATGTCTGGGGACTTTCCGGTGATGATGACTATGCACTTGCACACGCAGGCATTGATGCACTGAAGAAATTCTTCTTTGAGACAATGGGCATTCCGGCAAATCTAAGAGCTGTGGGAATCACAGACGACAGGAACTTTGAGGTGATGGCAAAGAAGGCCTGCGAGGGTTCAAAGGGATCGTTTGTACCGCTTAGCAAGGACGATATTGTGGAAATTTACAGAGCAGCATTCTAATAAATCGTTCCTGCAAATAACCGGATTAATACCGTGATTAATAATTTGACTGAAATTCTCTTTGATGTATGAGAACAAAATATATTTATCTTTAATAAGCCATGTTACCACAACAGTGGTGAGAACATGGCTTATTTTTATGTGCTATTATATAGAAAATCGTAACTGTTCAGTATCTTCACAGTTGCGAATTAATGATGAAATGTAACCCCCACCAAACAAAATCCTACATAATATATAGAAGGGAGGTTTGTGGAAAATGTACACACAGGAACAGATACTTGATATGTATTTTGATCGCAACCAGCAGGCTGTCAGTGCGACCTCGCAGATGTACGGAGCGAAGCTTACCCGGTTTGCAGACACGATGATAGCACATGAGGATGCGCTGGAATGCGTAAATGACACATACATAGCAGCATGGAACAAGATACCACCGGAGCGTCCTATGCGTTTCCTTTCCTGGCTTTACAGGGTATGCCGCAATATCGTCTGCGACAGGATTGACTGGAATAATGCTTCAAAGAGAAATTCCAACATGAACTGTATGCTTGATGAGCTTGAGGAGTGCCTTGCAGACAGCAATGCAAAATACGAGGGCGAGCTGTCGGACATTGGAAGGTGTTTATCGGATTTTCTGAACGGACTGGAGACGGAAAAGAGAGTGCTTTTCGTGAGACGCTACTGGTATGGCATGGCGATTGATGAGCTGGCAGATATGAGCGGCAGGAGCAAAAGCAGCGTAAAGACCACACTGTTTCGGATAAGGGCAGAGCTAAAAAAATATCTGGATGAGGAGGGCGTATATCTATGACGAAAAAGGATTTATTTGATGGTTTAAATTACATAGATGACCAAATAATTGAAGAAGCGCAGCCGACCGGAGAATCGGCCGGGTACAGTGATGAAATTTATGTAAAAAATCATGAAACCCATCACGGCGGAAAAGAAGACAAAAACAGGAAAAAGCACAAAAAATTTGCACGGGCAGCAAAAGCGCTTGCCACAGTGGCGGCAGTCCTTGTTGTTGCAGTCTTAGGCACGGAGGTTGTGCGGCTTAATAACCGTATAGATGAGCTGGAAACAAAAACTGCAAATGTGATTTCTCAGAATAATGCACAGAATAATGTCTATGCAGGGATAAAGAGCGGTGCAAAGCTTGGGGATTATGAATCGGCCTCTGATTACGGGAAATTGTATGATGTGGCAAAAAAAGCTGAGGCTTCCATAAGGAATACTGCATCTGGAGACTTGCTGGAGAGTGCGGATGCAACAGGAATTACGTCTGATGCATCGTCTGCAAATAAGCAGGAGGCGGCAGCCAAAACAGAGTATTCAACCACCAACGTGATGACAGAGGGCGTTGATGAGAGTGATGTGGTAAAGACGGACGGAAAGTACATTTACATGGTCGAGGATGGTCAGATATCCATTACGGATATTTCAAATGGAAAGCCGGGGGAAGAGACGCTGTTTCGTCCTGATTTTGAGGTACCGTCAGATACTGTAGAGGAGCTTTATATCAGTGACGGAAAAATGCTTATTATATCAAACCATGCGGGCGATAAGGATGAGACTATATGCTATAGCTATGATATAGCTGACCCGACGAAACCGGTGCTTATAGGTAAAGCGCGTCAGGATGGATTTTACAATACATCGCGCAAAATCGGCAATACGGTATATGTTTTTTCAGACACATATATAAAGACCTCCGATATGAATAAAAATGTGGCGCTGCAGGAGGATAATCTGGAGAAATGGGTGCCTCAGGTAAATGGCAAAGTGATAAGCTATGACTGCTTCTATATAGGAGAGGATACATACTCAGGCACAGTTATTTCGAGCTTTGATGTGGATAAACCTGATAAGACGATAGATGCAAAATGCATTATGAATAATAGCGGCGAGGTGTACGTTTCTGGCAATGCTATGTATCTGTATCATTCTGATTGGAGTGCAAGCCGTGAGCTTACCAAAATCAGCAAAATTTCGTTTGAAGATGGAGTGATGAAGACCGGGGAGACGACTTCAGTGAATGGTTATCTTAACGATAAATTTGCAATAAATGAGCAGGGAGGGTATCTGTATGTGCTTCCAACCTCAAATACCGGCAGTCAGCCTGTCAATTCGCTTCATGTGCTGGATAAGGATATGAATGAGGTCGGTGTGATAAACGAGATTGCACGCGGGGAGAGTATATACGCAGCCCGCTTTGTTGGAAAATACGTATATTTCATCACATACAGGCAGACGGATCCTCTTTTTGTAGCAGACATATCTAATCCGACAGCACCAAAGCTTTTGGGAGAGCTTGAGGTGAGTGGATTTTCTGAATATCTGCATATGTGGGATGATACGCACGTACTTGGAATAGGCTATGGTGATTCGCAGCAGAGTAAGATAAAGCTTACTATGTTTGATGTGAGTGATCCGACAAAGCCGGTTGAGGTGAACCAGAAGCTTATCGACAGTTCTGAGAGCTGGAGTAATGAGTTTGTATACAACTACAAGGCTATTCTTGCTGACCCGGAGAAAAATCTGATAGGATTTACTGCGAATGACTACTATCTGTTTTCGTATGACAGTGAAAACGGCTTTAGTCTTTTGGAGCAGCAGGCACTGACCTATAAAAATACAGAAGGCTACAGAGGCATTTACAAGGATAATGATTTCTATGTGGCAGGAAACGGAGAGATAAAGCATTTTAAGCTGGCAGAATAGCGTAAATAATAGTGTTACGCAATAAGATATAAAGACAGGCGGCGAATACCCAAAGAGGGTGTTTGCTGCCTTTTTTGTATAATTTTATATACAAACGAAATGTAACAGCATATTTAAGTATGCAACTCAAGGCAGTCGGTGATATAATATCTCTGATTTTGTCAAATAAGACGGATTACTAAGGTTACCGGAGACAATGGCAAACGGTAACCTTAAATAGATTTAATAACACGGAGGAACTATTATAATGAATACAGCCTCAAAGACAAGACATGTCTTTATTTTGTTTTTGGCAGATATAGTCTGGGGAATAGCCTTTGTAGCGCAGTCAAAGGGAGGGGATGCAGTTGGAGCATTTTCATTCAACGGCATCCGCTTCCTTATTGGTGCGCTCTGCCTTCTGCCGGTCATAAAAATACTGGATAAGAAAGAGCTGACGGTAAACAGACCTGAAAGCAAAAAGCAAAAGAAAGAGCTTTGGATAGCCGGAAGCTGCTGTGGAATAGCACTTTTCTTTGCGAGCAACCTGCAGCAGCTTGGAATCAGCATGGGCGCAGAATCCGGCAAGGCAGGATTTCTTACAGCTACATATATACTTATGGTGCCGATACTTGGGATTTTCCTTAAAAGAAAATGCGGAGTCAAAATATGGATAGGTGTATTTATTGCACTGATAGGCATGTATTTTCTGTGCATGAATGGGACATTTTCGCTTAGCGGCTCGGATTTGCTCCTGTTGGCAGGGGCATTGTGCTTTGCGATACAGATACTTGTGATTGACCATTTTGTATCACAGGTAGATGCGGTCAGACTTTCATGCATTGAGTTTTTTGTCACCGGACTTGGCTCATGTATAGTGATGATTTTTACTGATATGGGACCGTCTGCCGGCGGTTTAGCACAGTGGGCACAGTCACTTTGCACATGGGATGCATGGATTCCAATTCTCTATGCCGGTATTTTCTCAAGCGGAGTGGGCTATACGCTGCAGATTGTCGGACAAAAGGGCTTAAACCCGGCGGTGGCATCGGTTGCGATGAGTCTTGAGTCGGTGGTTTCTGTGATTGCAGGATGGATTCTGCTGGACCAGATGCTAGGTGGCAGAGAAATTTTTGGATGCGTGCTCATGTTTATTGCGATAATTATTGCACAGCTTCCGGATAGGGAGTATACTTAACAGGTTACAGTATAAAAATGAAATGAGATTATTCAGAATCACTGAGAACAAAAAAGCACAAGTATAGTGCGGTTTTGCGAATGTGCGTGGGGATGAATAGTTACAAAGAAATAGGGATTGGATATGAGAAATAATAGCAGAAAAAATTACAGACGCCGCAGAAGAAATACAGGAGCTTCACAGATTAAGCTTGTAGGAATAGTGGCTGTGATAGTCGTTATAGCGATTATAATAGTTATATCGTGCTTTAATAAAGCAAAGAAAGACAGTAGTAAGGCAAAAGACACAGGAACAGCCACAGAAAATGTGACCGGTGTGACAGAGCAGGTAAGAGAGACAGAGCAGGTAAGTGAGACAGAGGAAGCAAAGGAGCTTTTTGTGCCAAAGGAGTCTGATGCTACAGCAGCGATAGGAGATGAGCTTGAGAGCTCTTATGCCGTAGTGATTGATGAGCAGGACGGCACAGTTGTTGCGGGAAAAAATGCTCATGAGAAAATGTATCCGGCTTCCATGACAAAGGTTATGACAGTGCTTGTAGCAGCAGAGCAGGCTGAGAAAAATGCAATTGCTGCAGCGGAGAATGAAAACACCGAAATAGACAGGCAGGCTGTGATAGAAAACAAGCTCAACGAGGTTGTTACAATTACAAGAGAAGCCACAGATTATTCATATGTGCATGATTGCAGTACAACAGGCTTTTTAGACGGTGAGCAGGTGCCTCTTCGCGATGTGTTTAACGGAACCATCCTGCCATCAGGTGGAGAATCGGCATATCAGCTTGCGGTTTATACAGCAGGCTCCATGGAAGCATTTGTCGATATGATGAACCAGAAGGCAGCAGAGCTTGGTATAGGCCAGACCACACATTTTGCAAACCCTGTCGGCATATATGATGAGAACAATTACAGCACAGCCTATGATATGGCGGTCATCATGCAGGCAGCGATGCAGGACGACATTTGTAAAACAGTACTTTCAAATCATACATATAGCACGGCTGCAACACCGCAGCATCCGGAGAACCTGAACATATCGAATCTGTTCCTGCGCCGAATAGAGGACAGGATGACAAGCGGCGAGGTAATCGGTGCAAAGACAGGCTTTGTAAATCAGTCCGGCAACTGTGCGGTCAGCTATGAGAAGGCAGCAAGTGGAAAGACATATATATGTGTGACAGCAGGCGCTTCAAGCGGATGGCACTGTATAGATAATCATGTGTATCTATATAATACATACACAAAGTAGTAAGCATAGCTGATTTTAAGGAGCACAGATATGGTGGGAAATCAAGGCAATTACAGGGAAAAAACCACGCGTAATGAGAAAAAATACAAAAAAGCCAACGGACAGCCGAGACTAAAGGAGAAAAGCAGCCGGACAAAAAGCGATAACGCATGTCCGTATGCGAAGAAATGTGGCGGCTGCGACTATCAGGGCGTAGAATATAAGGAACAGTTAAAAACCAAGCAGGCATACATGAAAAAGCTGCTAAAGCCTTTTTGCTTTGTGGAGCCGATTGTAGGCATGAAGAATCCGCTCTATTATCGTCACAAGGTTCATGCAGCCTTTGACTGTACGAGGCGCGGTCAGATTGTGGCGGGAGCCTACAGGAAAAACACACATGATGTGGTGGATATCGAAAGCTGCATGATAGAGGAGCAGGAGTCAGATGAGATAATAAGGGACATAAAGGATATGCTCCGCTCATTCAGGATAAAGACTTATGATGAGGACACCGGCTATGGGCTTCTCAGACATGTGCTCGTAAGAAAGGGCTATGCAACAGGGCAGATAATGGTAGTGCTTGTCCTGGCATCGCCGATACTTCCATCGAAGAATAATTTCGTAAAAGCACTCAGAAAAAAGCATCCCAATATCACGACAGTGGTGCTCAACGTGAATGATAAAAAGACAAGCATGGTGCTCGGAGACAGAAACATCACGCTTTATGGCAAGGGCTTCATAGAGGATAAGCTGTGCGGCTGTACCTTCCGCATCTCACCAAGCTCGTTTTATCAGGTGAATCCGGTACAGACGGAGCTTTTATACGAAAAAGCCATTCATGAGGCACACCTCACCGGCAAGGAGCGTGTAATCGATGCATACTGCGGCACCGGAACCATAGGCATCATAGCAGCGAAAAATGCAGGTGAAGTCATCGGAGTCGAGCTAAACCGTGATGCAATCCGCGATGCAGTCACCAATGCAAAGCGAAACGACATCAGAAATATCCGCTTCTACAATGACGATGCCGGAAAATTCATGGTCGAGATGGCACAAAATGGTGAGAAAGCGGATGTTGTCATAATGGATCCTCCAAGAACCGGCAGCGACGAGGCATTTTTATCATCGGTTGTCAAGTTGGCGCCGGAGAGAGTGGTGTATGTGTCATGTGGTCCGGAAACACTGGCGAGGGATTTAAAGTATCTCACAAAGCATGGGTATACAGTGAAGCGTGCAACACCATATGACTGCTTCCCATATACAGAGCACATTGAGACAGTGGTGCTACTTTGCAGGTAAATGGACGATAATAGTATTCCAATTCGCCGTCAAATGGTGTAGAATAAAAACTACTTTCCATGTATACTAATGAATGATTACAGCCCATATACGGAGGATAAATATGAGAACGCTATATACATTTGACAAACACAACTATTCCGATGATATGGAGATATTTGAGCGCTTCGCGGTGCGCGCGGTTATTATCAGAGACGGAAAGCTTGCCATGCAGCAGGCCGGTGAGGGCTACTACAAGATACTGGGCGGCGGCATCGATGCAGGCGAGACCAACGAGGTTGCGCTGGCACGGGAGGTGCGCGAGGAGGCAGGGCTTCTTGTCGAGCCGGAAAGCATCAGGGAGTGCGGCAAGGTCATAGAAAAGAGACGCGATATATTTGAGGCTGACAAGATATATTACTGTCACACCTACGTGTATTTCTGTGATGTGAAGGACGAGCATGTAGCCGCACAGATGACTGACAGCGAGATAAGGCTTGAGTATCATCTGTCATGGGCTACGCCGGATGAGATAATAAAGGCCAACAGCGCCTTTCTTGATAAAGAATGGATAGCAAGAGACACTAAGATTGTTGAGTTGATAAAAGAAATGTGTTAAAATAATGCCTGGATGTAAATCCGGGCATTTAATATAAGGAGAAGCAGTATAAATGGATAAAAATAAAATCAAAAATAAATTAAAGAATGATCCGGCCTTCACTCTTGAGGTGCAAAACCCGGAGGTTGAGGCGCTGATGACACAGTATTCAAGCGACAAAAAGGCGGAGACGCTCAATAAGCTCATTGAAAAATGCACTAAGAGCAGATTCCTGGTACCTGCAAATGTCGGAGAGAACAACAAGCCGATTCCGCTATTTATTAAAAACGGTGAGGGAGAGGCTTTCATGCCGATTTATACCTCAAAGGCACAGCTTTCTAAGGATCATCCGTCACCATGCATTGTAAATATGCCGTTTCTTGCAGTCAACAATATGGTGGCAAATAAAGAGTCAAAGATTAATGGTATCGCATTCAACCCGTTCACTCACAATCTGATTTTCAAAAAGCCTCTTGTAGAAAAGATTGAGGCAGTGGAAAAGGCCAGAAGAGAGGGACATCCTACATCACCGACAAAGGGCAAGACTGTACAGATGACAGCAGAGCAGTATGTCATCTTTGAGCGTATGCAGTATGAGCATATTTTCCTGCCGGCGAAGATGTTTGAGGGCGGAAAAGAGTTCATGGACCGACTTGCTGATGAGAAGGAAAAGTTAATAGATGAGCTGTACGAGGAGGCATATCAGCAGAAGCGTATGTATCCATATATGGAGGAGGATTTCTCTGTTATGTCTATGCAGATTTCTGATACGCTTAATGTTACCAGAGTTGATTTCCCGACAAGGGATATGGCTCCAAACTGCGCAATCCGTGCTTATCTCGTGTGGGATGATGCTGCGTCACAGGGCAGATATTTTGTAATTGATGCGAAGGGCGATAAAACTACTGAGCTGGCTGAGATTACAGAGGATTACAAGCGTCTTGGATATGGAGCTGCACCGGTTGAGGGTGCTGAGCTTCAGACTGTTCTTGACCTGGTTAAGAAAAGTGCAGAGGAACAGAATTAGAAAAGTAATGTAGGGCAGGATATATAAAGGAGGTCGTGTATGAAGGAGTTTTTAGGCAGAATAAAGGCTGATTTTCTATTGTCATCAGTGCTTTGCATAGCGCTGGGACTGGTGTTTATCATATGGAGAGCTTCGGTGCTCACGATTGTGGCCAATGTGCTTGCGGTGGTGCTTATCATCATCGGAGTGGTCTATATGTGCAGCTATTTTTTGAATATAGTCACGAATGGTTTTTCAGCGATGCTAGGGCTTGTGGTTTTGGCAGTGGGTATATGGTTTCTGGTACAGCCAAAGGTTGTGGTGAGCCTGATACCTATAGTCATCGGTCTGGTGCTCATTTTTCACAGCATCAGGAGCATTATTGAGGCAGTGGATGCCAAAAAATACGGTTACGGAGGCTGGAGTGTCGGCCTGATTTTTTCAATAATCAGTCTGATTTTTGGAATAATCTGTGTGACAAATGCATTTGATGTAATGAAGACAGCCACTGTTGTTGTCGGTATCATACTGATTTTCAACGGAGTATCAAATATCTGGATTACAAGCCGTGCTACAAAGGCGGAGAGCGCCTACAACAAGCAAAAGGAGTTTGAGGCAACGTTTGTTGAGGATAGAAAAGAGGACAATTAAGCAGTAACAGAAAGGCGACAGAATGCGTCGGATGGAGTTTAAGATGGAGAGACCCGGACTTACCAAGGTCGGTGACCATCTGAAGGTAACAGAGAGCAAGCTTCCAACTTCATATTATTATACGATAGAGCATGCAATTGCCATGTCGGGAAACTACGTGGTCAGCGAGAGGCTCAAAAGCCGCGAGGGCGATGTCGTGGATGTAAGGGAGACTGAGAAGGGCTACTTTGTCACGATGGAGTTTGATGAGTAATGACACAGCAAGGTAAGAATGCAATAGATCTGGTGCTCGCTGAGAGCCTTATAGAGCTTTCGGCGAAAAAGCCAATCGATAAGATTACAATTAAAGAGATAACGGACAAGGCCGGAGTTATCCGCCCTACGTTTTACAATCATTTTCAGGACAAGTACGAGCTGATAGAGTGGATTATCAAAAGCGAGCTGCTTGAGCCCATCAAGCCACTGCTCAATGCCGGAATGATTTTTGAAGCGATTGTGCTGATGCTCAATAATATCTCGGCAAACAGTGTTTTTTACAAGAAAGCACTAAAGCTGGAGGGTGCAGTGACGTTTAATCAGATTGCCATGAAGTGCGTCTACGAGATGTTTATGAATATCATAAACGAAAAGAGTACAGGAAAGAAATCCAAATACCGCTGGCTCACACCGGAGGTGATTTCTACATATTATGCGCAGTCGTTGTGCTTTATCACGGAGGGCTGGATAGCCCAGGGCATGGATGATATTGAGCCGAAGGAGATGGCGGAGGCATACATGTATCTGATTACGCGCTCGATGGATGATATACTAAGTGAGCTGTAGAGGACAATTGCCATGGAAAATGACGGCTTAAGCAAGCTCATAAAGCAGAATCATAAAGAGGCATGTGTTCATATAAATATAAAAATGCTGTGAAAAAGTGTCAGAAATCAAATACAATATAATATATGTGTCATATCGGATATACAAATTGATGGATTTGTATATCTCACATGACAAATCGAAGAGATTGAATATTTATTTATTCGGTCTTTTTTTTTATACTTCAATACGAATAAAAGAAAGAGTGGTGAATCTAATGATTAAATTTGGAAAAGGAGTCGTAAAACATCGTGTGCTGATACTGATAGTTGCATTTGCACTGCTTATACCGTCGGGCATCAGCTTTATCAACACGAGAATCAACTTTGATATCCTTTCTTATCTGCCAAGCCAGATAGAGACTATGAAGGGTCAGGATATCATGGTAGATGAGTTTGGAACCGGAGCGTTGTCATTTGTGATCTTAGAGGATATGAAGGATCAGGACATAGAGACTCTGGCAGATGACATAGAGGACCTTAAGGGTGTAAATGATGTCATCTGGTACGGAACAATCGCTGATTCCACATTGCCAAGAGAGGCAATTCCGGATGAGGTGTACGACGCATTTAACAACAAGGATGCAAACAGCCAGCTCATGCTCGTCACCTACAGTGACACAATGGGTTCGGATGAGACAATGGAAGCCGTCAACAAGATGGATAAGATGGTGAAAAACCATTGCTTCGTAGCAGGAATGGCAGCGGTCAACGCAGATACAAAGACACTTGTTATGCAGCAGGCTCCTATATATGTCATCATAGCAGCATTGCTTTCAATGCTTGTCATGGGAATTACAATGGATTCAATAATTGTTCCGATGTTATTCCTCCTAAGCATAGGAATGGCTATTATCTATAACCTGGGAACAAACTTTATACAGGGACAGATTTCATACCTGACACTGGCACTGACAGCAGTATTGCAGCTCGCCGTAACAATGGATTATTCGATTTTCCTGTGGCACAGCTATCAGGAGCAGATAGACAGATATGACGGAGACAAGAAGCGAGCCATGGCACATGCCATTTCCCACACAATTGTCTCAGTAACAGGAAGCTCAATCACAACAATCGCAGGCTTCGTAGCCCTCTGTTTCATGAGCTTTACACTTGGACTTGACCTGGGAATCGTAATGGCAAAGGGTGTTGTATTCGGAGTTATCGGATGTGTAACAATCCTCCCTGCACTGATTCTTGCATGTGATAAGGCAATCGAGAAGACAAAGCACAAGATTCTCATGCCGGATGTTTCAAGGATTGCAAGCTGGGTAACAAATCATTATAAGATACTTGCAGTGATTTTCATCGTAGTGCTCATCCCGGCAATATACGGATACACTCATGATCAGGTCTACTATGACCTTGCAGGAACGATGCCTGACAGCGCATACAGTAAGCAGGCCAATGAAAGACTCGACAAGGAGTATGCTATGGGTGCCACACATATCATCATCGCACCGAGCGATATGTCAAAGGCAGACAGCATAAGCATGATAAATGATATCAAGAAGGTCGATGGAGTAAAGCTTGCAGTATCGCTTGATTCAATACTCGGACCTACCATACCGGATGATATGGTGCCGGATGAGGCAAAGGAGATATTTAAAAACGGTGATTACCAGATGATGCTTGTTTCATCAAAATATGCGACAGCATCTGATGAGGTAAACAACCAGATTACAGAGATTAAAAAGATAGTAAAGAATTACAGCGAGGACGCAATGCTTATCGGTGAGGCACCTTGTACAAAGGATCTTATCACTATCACAGATACAGACTTTAAGCGTGTAAGTGCAGTATCAATCGTATTGATATTCCTTATCATCCTCGTAGTATTCAAATCAGTATCGCTTCCAATCATACTTGTAGCGGTCATCGAGTTTGCAATCTTTGTAAACATGGGAATTCCGGGATTTACAGGAACGAAGCTTCCGTTTATCGCGAGCATCGTAATCGGAACCATACAGCTTGGTGCAACGGTTGACTATGCGATACTTATGACCACAAAGTACAGAAAGAACAGATACACCGGAATGGACAAAAAGCCGGCAATCACAAAGGCACTTGCAGATTCGACAAACTCAGTTATCGTCAGTGCACTCTGTTTCTTCGCCGCAACCTTTGGTGTAGGACTTTATTCAAACATTGATATGATCAGTTCTATCTGTATACTGCTTGCACGAGGCGCAATTATCAGTATGTTTGTAGTAGTATTTATACTTCCGTCAATGTTTATGATTTTTGACAAAGTAATATGTGCCACAAGCGCAGGCTTTAAAAACAAGAACCTGACAGCTTAGTAATCTGATTAATCATAAATGAGGGATAAAATACTTTTTGACCCTCATAACATAAAAATATGACCTCAAAAACAAAATCAGGAGGAATAAGACATGAAATTACCAGAATTGAAAGAAAAGTTAAAAAGTAAATATATTGTCCGTGTTGTAGCCGGAGTCCTCACAATAGCACTTGTAGGTACAGGAATCGGAGCAACAGCGGTTTTTGCGGAGAAGAACAGCACCGCAGTCACAGCCGAGGCAGACAGCACAACAGACAGCAGCAAAGATGCTGATGACATAGCAGATAAGCTCATGGACAGCGTATCATTAAAGGATAACGATGCAGACAAGGACGAGAGCGTATACCTCATCTCAGATGCAAACGGCAACGTAAACAAAACAATCGTAGTAGATCACCTTAAAAATAAAGACAAAAAGGATACCTTGGAGGATGCTTCAAACCTTTCAGATATCGAGAACGTAAAGGGCAAGGAAAAATTCACACAAAGCGGTGATAAGCTCACATGGCAGGCCGGTGGCAAGGACATTTATTACCAGGGCACAGCAACAGAGAAACCACCTGTAACACAGAAGGTTACATACTACCTCGATGGAAAAGAAATCTCACCTGAGGACCTTGCAGGAAAATCAGGAAAGGTCAAAATCCGTTTTGACTACACAAATACCACATCATATACAGAGACAGTAAACGGCGAGAAGCAGACCGTTTCCGTACCATTTGCAGCAGTAACAGGACTTGTACTCGGTGATGGCTTCGAGAATATCGAAGTGACAAACGGCAAGGCTGAGGTAAGCGACTCATCAAGCGTAGTGCTCGGCTATGCACTTCCGGGCTTAAAGGACAGCCTCGGAATCAAGGACAAAGACCTCGATGGCGATGTAAATATCCCTGAATACATGGAAATGACAGCAGATGTGGAGAATTTCTCAATGCCTGCAGCCATGACCTTCGTGGTAAACGCATCTGATTATGTAAGCACAGACGGAATTGACACATCAGACCTCGATGACATGATAAATGACTTAAAGGATGCCTCAACACAGCTTCAGGATGGTTCAAAGACACTGGCAGAGGGTACTGACACACTTGCTGACGGACTTTCAACATTGCAGAGCAAGCTCGGCACATTCGCATCAGGAGTTGGCACACTGCAGAGTGGACTTAAGACATATACTGATGGTGTTAGTACATTAAGTGGTGGACTGAATACACTTGGAAACAGCACAGGAGCCCTTGTGTCAGGAGCAGATAAGCTTAATAGTGGAGCAGGACAGCTTGCAAGCGGAAGTGCAACACTTAAGGATGGACTTAAGGCGTATACAGATGGAGCCAGCACACTCAATGGTGGACTGAATACACTTGGAAACAGTACAGGTGCATTAGTTGATGGAGCAGATAAGCTTAATAGCGGAGCAGGACAACTGGCAAGTGGAAGTGCAACACTTAAGGATGGCTTGAAATCATATACGGATGGAGCAAGTCAGTTAAATACAGGCTTGAACCAGCTTAATGACAACACAGGAAGTCTTGCAACAGGTGTGACCAGCCTTAATGATGGGGCAAAAACGCTTTCGGATGGTATTAATGCTGCAAACAAGGGCGCAGCAGGAGTATCTGCAGGTGCAGCACAGCTAAAGACAAGTATTGATACGGCAAAAACAGGAGCTGATTCTCTTGCAGCAGGAGCAAAGCAGGTTGATGAAGGAGTTGGTCAGTTGACACAATCTTTATCAGATATGCCTGAAACAATCAAAACCAATATAAATAAATCTCTGGAACCACTGAATGAATTAAATGTCGGAACATTATTTAAAACTCTTGGATATATTGATACAGATAAGATTACAGCAGACAATGTATCAGCAGCAGCGGATGCAGCAGTAAACAATGCAGGAGATATAATAGATGCTTTGACTAATATGCAGAATCAGAATCCATCTGCAACTTATAATCAGATACTTGTTGGTCTATCTCAGGGAAAAGGTGCTGTATCAGTATATTCTGCCGTGAACCAAAGTGTAACAGACAGTGCTTCCACAGTGCAAGCTTTAAAGGATGGCTCAGCAAAGGTATCAGATGGTGCGTCATCATTAGATGCTGGTTTAGGACGGTTGTCAGATGGAGCATCTGAGTTGTCAAGCGGAGCTTCTGATTTAGCAAAAGGAACTACACAGCTTGCAACAGGAGCTACAGAGCTTCAGACAGGCACACAAAGTCTTGCAGATAAATTACCAGAGCTGACAAAAGGAATCACCAGTCTTGTAAATGGTTCAAACGAGTTAGTTAAAAACAATGATACACTTAATGTCGGAGCAACAGCACTCAATGATGGAGCAAGCCAGCTTTCAGCCGGAACACAATCACTCATGAACTCAGTACCGACGCTTACAAGTGGAATCAAGCAGCTTGTGGATGGCTCAAATACATTAGTTGCAAACAACGATACATTAAATGCCGGAGCAACAGCACTCAATGCCGGAGCAAGCCAGCTTTCAGCCGGAACACAGTCACTCATGAACTCAGTACCAACTCTCACAAGTGGAATCAAGCAGCTTGTAGACGGCTCAAACACACTTGTAGCAAACAATGCACAGCTCAACAGCGGAGCCTCACAGCTTGCAGATGGAACAAATCAGATAGTTTCAGGTGTTGACCAGCTCACAACAGGTTCTAAGACACTTTCAGAGGGTGCACACACACTTGCAGACGGTATGGTACAGTTCAATGAGGAGGGAATCAACAAGATTCTCGACGCATACAACGGTGACTTAAAGCCATTCACCGACAAGCTTCAGGCAGTAATTGACGCAGGTGAGGAATATCAGACATACTCAGCAATCGCTGATGGACAGACGGGCAGCGTTAAGTTCATATATAAATTAGCTTCAATAGATGCTAAGGCAGATAGCGACAAATAATTAATTATTAAAGGATGTTTGTAACTATTCAGTACAGAAATATGCGGTACCGCATATTTCGTAAGAAAACATAGATTATGTAGGAGCAAGCGCCCATCAGCGCAGCTGATTCTCATGCGCTTGCGGTCCGCAACTGTGAAGGTACTGAACAGTTAAGGATGTTTGTACATTAGGGGGAGGCAAAAATGGGCTGGATAGAATATCTGTTAATCGTGGCGGGAAGCTCACTGGAGATTTTCGTTGCGATGGAATGTCAGGGATCCCTGATCCAGAAAGTAAATAAGAAACAGCTTACAGCCATTTGCTTCATAGTTGCAGTTTGCCAGTTGTTAGCAATGTACATCGGGTATTTCCTGTCAAGCTTTCTTAATGGGAAATACTCGGTGAAGGATGAAGCACTTTTAGGAGAGATAATTTCTATCGGAATACTGATAGGACTGGGGATCAGGCTTATAGGAAAGGCTATAAGAAACGAAAGGATTGAGGAGCATTGTCAGGCACAGCTTGACATGAAAAGAGTGCTAAGGATAGCAGGAATCACCGCATTTTATACGGTTCTTGCAGGAATAGCATTCGGCTTTCTTGGTACCGGACTTTTCACCATTATGATAATGGTGGCGCTGCTCACTGTTATCTGTATAGTGGCAGGCATTTACACAGGATATCATTTCGGTTTCGAGCAGAAGACAAAGGTATATATCGTGGGGGCGATACTCTTTTGGGCGGCTGGAATTGATGTGATAGTAAGGCTTGTAAGTGCAACATAATGCATAGGGCTCTGTTCGTAAGGACAGGGCTTTTTTGCTGCCCATTGCAGTATGAAATACTTCGCTTGCAATGTCAAAGTAAATGCTATAGAATATTTTCATACTTAATAACACGCAAATGAGGAGATTTAAAGTTATGAAACAGAAATTGAGAAACCTTTCAGCACCGGCAAATATAATATTTGCCATTCTTGCAGTTTTTATTTTCATTGCACCATTGCAGTGGAGCGGAAAAGTTCTGGGACTGATTCCGGGCATGGAAAAGGCGGATGACTATCTGCTGCAGGCTATTGTGGAGACAGTTGTTTTAGTTATTTTTATTGGCATCACATATTTATTCGGGCTGTGGGATATCTTTAAGGAAAATGCAGCAGGATGGACAAGAAGCTTATACACAGGTGGTTTTTTCATAGTATATTGTCTGTATGCTGTTGTTTCAGGTATTTATATGTGCTTTTTGAGCGAGCATGGTGATGTGAAGGCATTTTACAACATACTCTTTTTCTTTATTGCGGTCTGCCTTGTAGGGCTCGTTGAGGAGCTGGTGTTCAGAGGCGTAGTGTTCAATCTGCTGCTGAGAGCTTTTCCAAAGACGAAAGGTGGAATCACAGGAGCCGTAGTTTTGGGAGGCGTACTGTTTGGATTGATGCATTTTTCCAATATGGGCGCAGGGGTTAAGTTCAGCAGCTGTCTGATACAGGTTATTTCAGCAGGTCTCATGGGCGTGCTGTTTTGCATGATATATGCTTCTACACGCAATTTCTGGATGCTTGCCATTTTCCATACTGTTGTAGATATGGGAGGACTTTTATCATCGGGAATATTTGAGGGAGGCGGAGTGGCCGACAGGATTAATGAGTTTTCGGCAATGAACTGTGTCGCGTTTATCGTGCTTGGTATTCCTATGCTTGTTATGCTGCGTAAATCAAGGCGTATCCGTCTTGAGATGCTCTACAATAATGAGACTATTATAGATGACGAGAGAGAGGGCGCTAAGCTTGCAGTGGTTTCACTGGTGCTTGGCATTTGCAGTATTATTTTCTCGTTTTTTGGATATCTGGTGGGACTTGGAATTGTCGGCATGCTTGCTTCCAAAATGTCAAAAAAGGCAAAGCAGTATAACAATGCAATAGCAACTGCCGGTATGATTACATCGATAATAGGATTTGTGCTGTCGGTCATCTGCACGATTGGCATGGTGGTGCTGTTTGCAAGCGGTATGTACGACAGGCTTGTTAATATGTCGATGTAAATTAAAGTAACTGATTTAACAATATGGTAAAAATACCATATAATATTTTGTGAGAACAATGGAGAAGAGTTATTGGATTTTTGAAATAGGGCTACCGCAATCCCACTGGCTTTAGACGATGGGGTAAGGTAGCCGGAAGCGGAGAGGTTTGTGCTATACTTGCGTTATGGGAACGTGGAAATCAAAAAACAGACACAAATATTTGTTACAGTATCATATTATATTCGTATGCAAGTATAGAAAGAAATTGCTGATGTCAAAACAAATATCAGATGATATAAAGCAGTTTTCTTATGAGATATGTCAAAAGCATAAAGTCATTATCAGATATATGGAGACAGATAAAGATCATATTTATTACATGATAGAAACAGAACCAACAATGTCTATCAGTAAAATAGTAAATCTGATGAAGAGTTATACAACATATCATATTTGGAAAAAATATTCGCATTATCTACGAAAACATTTTTGGAAAGAACATACTTTTTGGACGACGGATATTTTGTCCGCAGTGTAGGAAGTGTTTCAGAAGAGATGTTGAGAAAATATATAGAAAATCAAGGGTAGGAAGGTGGCGACAGTAGGTGTTAAAAGCATATAAATACAGGATATATCCTAATAGCGAACAGAGAATTCAGATTGCAAAAACATTTGGCTGTTGCCGTTTTGTTTACAATCAGACATTGGCATATCGGAAAGAAATATACGAGAAAGAGAAAAAGTCAGTTAGTAAAACGGATTGTAATAATTACTGTAACAGAGAATTAAAGAAAGACTATGAATGGTTAAAAGAAATAGATAAATTTGCTATGACCAACGCAATCTATAACATGGACGCTGCATATCAAAAATTCTTTAAGGAGCATGCAGGATATCCGAAATTCAAGAGTAAACACGATAATCATAAATCATACACAACAAACTTCACAAATGGAAATATTGCGGTAGATTTTGAGACAGGGAAGATAAAATTGCCAAAATTAAAAGCGGTAAAAGCAAGGTTACACAGGGAATATAGTGGGCAGATTAAGTCAGCGACCATTTCGCAGGTTTCCAGTGGAAAATACTATGTGTCCATACTTGTAGAAACGGAGCATAAGGAACTGGCACATACAAATCATAACATAGGAATCGATTTAGGAATTAAAGATTTATGTATTACTTCCGATGGGAAGGTATATGAGAATCTAAAAATTATAAAAAAATACGAGAAACAGCTTGTAAAGCTGCAAAGGCAACTGTCACATAAAGGAAAGAGAAGTAAGAACTATTATAAAACAAAGAAAAAGATAGCATTATGCCATGAGAAAATAAGGAACATAAGAAAAGATTATCTACATAAAGTTTCACATGAGATTATCAGCGAAAACCAAGTGATAGTTTCAGAGAATTTACAGATAAAAAACATGGTAAAAAATCATCATCTGGCAAAAGCCATAAGTGATGTATCATGGTATGAGCTGACAAGACAGTTAGAGTATAAGGCAAAATGGAATGGCAGGAAATACATCAAAATAGATACATTTTATGCTAGTAGTCAATTATGTTCTGTTTGCGGGTATCAGAATCCAGATACAAAAGATTTGTCAGTGAGGACATGGATATGTCCGAAATGTGGAGCAGGACATGACAGGGATATCAATGCCGCAAAAAATATACTGACAGAAGGATTAAGACAAATAGCATAAAGAAATATATAGGGCAGGGACTGCCCAAATTAACGCCTGTGGAGATAGTAGGTTACGAGGTCGTTGAAGCAGGAAGCCCATTGGCTTAAGACAATGGGTAGTTCACTGTGGCATAAAGTCTACATTCAAGGGTCATTTTTTAAGGAGAAACCATGAATATTTTATTGACAGCAATCAATGCAAAATACATACATTCAAACCTCGCAGTTTACTCACTGCGCGCCTGTGCCGGGGAGTACAGGGATGCTGTGGAGCTTGCAGAATACACGATAAACAATCAAAAGGATTACATTCTTGAGGAGCTTTATAAGAGAAAGCCCGACGTACTTTGTTTTTCGTGCTATATATGGAATATTGATTATGTGACTGATATTGCACGCGAGTATAAAAAGCTTTGTCCGTCAGTGCCGATATGGGTTGGAGGCCCTGAGGTGTCTTACGAGGTGGAGGCATTTCTGCGGGAAAATCCATACATAGACGGTGTGATGATTGGCGAGGGTGAGGATACCTTTAGAGAGCTGTGCGGTTACTATGCGCATAAAAGAAAGCTGAGTGATATTGCAGGCATTGCTTTCAGAAAAAACAGCACAGGTAATAGTACAAGTGTGAACAACATAGGAGGCAATAAAGCCGGTGAAATAGTATTCACAAGTCCACGCCCAATCAAAAACATGAGTGAAATTCCATTCTGCTATGATACTCTCGATGATTTTTCAAACCGTATCATCTACTACGAGAGCAGCAGAGGATGCCCGTTTTCGTGCAGCTACTGTCTGTCATCGGTGGATAAGACACTGCGTTTTAGGGATACTCGGATTGTCAAAAGGGAGCTTAAGTTTTTTATAGACCAGAAGGTGCCGCAGATTAAGTTTGTGGACAGAACCTTCAACTGCAATCATGCTCATGCCATGGAGCTGTGGCGCTTTATAAAGGCGAATGACAATGGTGTGACAAACTTTCACTTTGAGATATCAGCGGATCTGCTGAATCAGGAGGAGCTTGAGCTGATTTCTGATATGAGGCCGGGGCTGATACAGCTTGAAATCGGTGTGCAGTCCACCAATGAGGTCACGATTAAGGAGATTCACAGGACTATGAAGCTTGAGAGGCTTAAGGAGGTTGTGAGGCTCATTCAAAGCGGCAACAATATCCATGAGCATCTGGATCTGATTGCAGGGCTGCCATACGAGGACTATGACAGCTTTGGGCGTTCCTTTGATGAGATTTATGAGCTTAAGCCAAACCAGCTGCAGCTTGGATTTTTAAAGGTGCTCAAGGGCTCGTACATGTTTGAGCATGCCGCGGAATATGGTATTGTGTACCATGACAAGCCGCCGTATGAGGTAATGTCCACAAAATGGCTTTCGTTTGATGATGTGATAAAGATTAAGCGCGTCGAGGATATGCTTGAGGTGTATTACAACAGCGGACAGTTTGAGATTACGATGAAGCTCATGGAGTGTATCTTTGACAGTGCGTTTGAGTTTTTTCAGGAGCTTGGAGATTTTTATGAGGCAAACGGCTATTTTGGAATGAGCCATTCGCGCATCAGAAGGTGTGAGATACTGCTTGAGTTTCTGGCTTTATACCTGCATGGCTGTGACAGCGATGCTATGACTTCTGTGGGATTATTCGAAAATCACGGAGATAGAGATAATACTGATTTTGACGAAAATGCGCAGATTTACAGCATGATTCAGGAGTCACTCATCTTTGATTTGTACTATCGTGAGAACTGCAAGAGCCGCCCGAGGTGGGCCACAGATATAGGAAGCTTCAAGCACATGACACATGCATACTGTAAGAATGGAAAGCTGTCGCATGTGGAGCCGTTCCACTATATTTTTCCTTACAAGCACATGCGCAAGCTGGATGAACTGCCAAAGTATCATAAGGAGCCGGTGTGGGCGCTTTTCCACTACGACATGAGAGACCCGCTTGACCACCAGGCGCTGGTGGAGTATGTAGAATAACAGTAAAGCGATATGGCTATAGCGCAGTATATAAAATAGCAGTAAAGCGATATGGCTATAGCGGAGTATATAAAAGAGCAGTAACGTGAAATGACTATAGTGTTAAAAGCCGGAAAGGTTTACGGACTAAAAAAATGAGCAACATAGACAATATAAAAAATTACACGGTGATTGACTTGGAAATGACAGGTCTTTCAGCTAAAAATGACAAGATAATAGAGATAGGTGCAGCACGTGTGAGGGGCGGCGAGATAGTGGATACGATATCCACACTGGTAAATCCAAAGCAGCATATTCCACAGCGTGTGCAGGAATTAACGGGAATTACCGACAGTGATGTGGAAAACGCGGCAGATATGGACGCGGCCGTGGATAACCTGCTTGATTTTATCGGAGATGATATCATACTCGGGCAGAATGTGACCTTTGATTACAGCTTTTTAAAGCGGTGGGCGGTAAATCACAAGCGAACCCTCTCGCTGAATGCATATGATACGCTGAAAATAGCCAGAAAATGTCTGCCTGCTGAGCAGTCGAAGAAGCTGGAGGATTTGTGTGAGTATTTTGGTGTGAGCAGGGAAAATGCCCACAGGGCGCTCGATGATGCGATAGAGACAAAGCAGATATTTGAAAAGCTGCTTGCACTGATGGATGAAAAAGGTGAGCCGGTGGAGTCAAAGCCACTTGTATACAAGGCAAAAAAACAGACACCCGCCACAGCACATCAGGTCAGACAGCTAAAGGAGCTGATGACTGAGTATGGGATAGCAGATGTCATATCGTGGGACAACCTGACCAGAAGTCAGGCCTCAAGGCTGTACGATGAATATCGCAGTAAGTACATTAATAGGTGTGAGTAATTACCGGCCGAGGCGGCATCAGCCTGTAAGCTCTCAAGCATTGAAACAAATTTCGTGAAATTATCATCATATTCAGACAGCTTTTTAAAATTGAGAATGCCATATTTAAGCTTTAAATCAGTGTTTGTCATTCCGGTGAGATTGACAAGGGTTTTATCCCTTAAATCATTTATTTTATCATTATTTAATGGAAAAAACTTTTCCGGTATGGTAATATAACACAGGTCAGTGGTATCTCCGCGGAGGGTTGAGTTGGCCTTACGCTCCTTTTCCCAGAACTCCTCGGTGACCTTTGCCTGGGCAGAATCAGCCCTCTTTATGGCAAAAGTAATCACTGCAATAAATAAAATGAATAAAATTAGACAAATTGGAATCATATGTTGGAAAATCCTTTCTCATATATGAAAATAGTATAACTCATTTTTGAACAGAGGTGAATAGTATGTACGATTTTAATAAAAAAAGAAATCAGAAGGTGGTTGCTATAGTGATAATAGTGGTTATAGCAGCGATGCTTGTGACAACATTTGTGTCAAGT
>UMFC01004185.1_pt1 | contig 34041 bp, 27 predicted proteins | sample 1964931 | NCBI WGS metagenome assembly UMFC01 (sample SAMEA4836038, study PRJEB28245) | human gut metagenome | biome: gut microbiome; material: fecal sample | place: Denmark | collected 2008 | reverse complement strand
ATGTCGTGGGTTCGAGTCCCACTAGTCACCCGTTTAAGAATTGAAAGTCCTGCAGTTTTGCGGGACTTTTTTATTTCTCTATGGTTTTGTTTGTATACAAAAAATGCGCTATCAGACCTTCACAGGCGGATAGCGCAAGCTACAATACAAAATACAAATACAACTAAACGAGATTTTGTGCTAAAAATTAAAGCATTCAAAGATATGAATAAAAATTATCTTTTGTTCATGTTTGCTTTAAATTTTAATTATCCTTAATATTCAGACTATTCCCTGATCCATCATGGCGTGAGCCACTTTCATAAATCCGGCAATGTTTGCACCCTTCACATAATTGATGTATCCATCGCTTTCCTTACCGTATTTCACGCATTGTTCATGAATGTTGTGCATAATCAGATGAAGCTTTTCATCTACTTCCTGAGCAGTCCAGCTCAAATGCATGGCGTTCTGACTCATTTCAAGACCGGAAGTAGCTACACCACCTGCATTGACAGCCTTTCCAGGAGCATACATCATCTTATGTTCGATAAATGCGTCAATAGCCTCCGGTGTACATCCCATGTTGGAAATTTCTCCTACGCAGAGCACTTGGTTCTTGATCAGGTTCTGTGCATCCTCGCCGTTCAATTCGTTCTGGGTAGCACATGGCAGTGCGATGTCTACTTTCACTTCCCACGGACGACGTCCCGGTACGAAAGTAGAGCCAGGGAATTTTTCAGCGTATGGAGCCACGATATCGTTACCCGATGCACGCAGTTCGAGCATATAGTCAATCTTTTCTCCGCTGATACCTTCCGGGTCATAAATATAACCGTCCGGTCCGGAGATGGTAACTACCTTTGCTCCCAATTGAGTAGCTTTGGTGGCAGCTCCCCATGCCACATTACCGAATCCGGAGATGGCTACTGTCTTTCCTTTTATTTCGATGCCCTTTTCGTCGAGCATGTGTTTTACGAAATACAAGCCGCCGAAGCCCGTAGCTTCCGGACGAATCAGTGAACCTCCGAATTCAAGTCCCTTGCCGGTAAATGTACCTGTAAATTCGCGGGTCAGTTTCTTGTACATGCCGAACATGTAACCTACTTCACGTCCGCCTACACCAATATCACCAGCCGGAACATCCATATCCGGTCCTAAATGACGCCACAATTCCAGCATGAAAGCCTGGCAGAAGCGCATGATTTCTGCATTGCTCTTGCCGCGTGGAGAGAAATCAGAACCACCTTTACCGCCACCCATCGGCAGGGTAGTCAAAGCATTCTTGAATGTCTGTTCAAATCCTAGGAATTTCAAGATAGACAAGTTCACGGAAGCGTGGAAGCGGATACCTCCCTTGTACGGGCCAATGGCATTGTTGAACTGTACGCGGTAGCCTAAGTTTGTCTGCACTTCGCCTTTGTCGTCTACCCATGTCACACGGAATGTGAAAATACGGTCCGGCTCTACCAGCCGTTCAATGATTTTTGCCTTTTCAAATTCGGGGTGTTGATTGTAAATATCTTCGATAGAAAGCAATACTTCCCTGACTGCCTGAAGGTACTCAGATTCACCTGGATGCTTGGCTTCCAGTGATGACATGATTTTGTTAATGTCCATAATCAAATAATTTAAGGTCTGACAAAATGAAATATTTTGTATATGCAAAGATAGGAAAATACCTGTATCGTCAAAGAGTTTTACCCGAAAATTTGAGCGTTGGATTGAATTTTGTTAGTTTTTTATCAACTCTCAAGAAAGATTTGCAAAAATCGTGTGAAATTCCGAATTTTGTTTCTGTAATATAAGCTTTAAAAGAAGATACCATGCTCACCAAACTAAGAATTAAACTCCGTCAGCTTTATTTCAAGGATACGCAGTTTGCCAACCTGATGACAAAGCGTATATTCAACGTATTGTTGGTGGCCAATCCCTACGATGCGTTCATGCTGGAAGATGACGGTCGCATTGACGAAAAGATTTTCAATGAATACATGAACCTGAGTTTGCGCTATCCTCCTCGTTTCACGCAGGTCTCTACGGCAGAAGAAACCTGGGAACAGTTGCGCAACACCATGTTCGACCTGGTAATCTGTATGCCGGGCTCTGACAATAGCGATACCTTCGACATTGCCCGCGATATTAAAAAGGAATATCCGCATCTTCCGCTGGTGGTATTGACACCTTTCTCGCATGGTATCAAGGAACGAATGGAACATGAAGACCTGAGCATCTTTGAGTATGTGTTCTGCTGGTTGGGAAATACCGACCTGCTGGTGTCCATCATCAAGCTGATAGAAGACAAGATGAACCTGGAGCATGACATCAAGGAAGTCGGCGTACAGATGATCATGTTGGTGGAAGATTCCATCCGCTTCTATTCCTCCGTATTGCCCAACCTCTACAAGTTCGTTCTCCGCCAGAGCCAGGAGTTTGCTACGGAAGCTTTGAACGAGCACCAGCGTACCCTTCGTATGCGTGGACGTCCTAAAATCGTATTGGCCCGTTCCTATGAGGAAGCCACGGAACTATATAATAAGTACCAGAATAACGTGCTCGGTATTATTTCTGATGCCCGTTTCCCTCACGATGGTGTCAACGACCCGCAGGCTGGTGTAACCTTGCTGCGTGAAGTCCGCAAACGCGATCCGTTTATACCTCTTATTCTTCAGTCGGCTGAGGAAAGCAATCGTTGCTATGCACCGGAGCTGGATGCCGTATTCATTGATAAGAACTCCAAGAAGATGAATATCGACCTTCGTGAGGCGGTGTCAGACAACTTTGGCTTTGGTGACTTTATTTTCCGTGACCCTCATACCATGAAAGAAGTGGCCCGTATTCATAACCTGAAGGAGCTGCAGAATGTGATATTTGCCATCCCTGCCGAGTCTTTCCTTTATCATATCAGCCGCAACCATATTTCGCGCTGGCTGTATTCACGTGCCATCTTCCCGGTAGCCGAATTCTTGAAGCAGATTACGTGGGAATCTCTTCAGGATATTGATGCACACCGACAGATTATTTTCGAAGCCATCGTAAAATACCGCAAGATGAAGAATCAGGGAGTGGTAGCCGTGTTCCAGCGCGACCGCTTCGACCGTTATTCCAATTTTGCCCGTATCGGTGATGGTTCGTTGGGAGGAAAGGGACGCGGTCTGGCTTTCATTGACAACATGGTAAAACGCCATACAGAGTTCGATGAGTTTGAGAATGCCTCCGTCATGATTCCGAAAACCGTAGTCCTCTGTACCGATATATTCGACGAGTTCATGGACTCCAACCAGTTGTACCAGATAGCCCTGAGCGATGCGGCCGACGACGTGATTCTTCGTGCCTTCCTTCGTGCCAAGTTGCCCGACCGGCTGGTAGAGGATTTCTTTGCTTTCTTCGATGCGGTGAAGGCACCGATTGCCATCCGTTCCTCCAGTCTGTTGGAAGACTCCCATTACCAACCCTTTGCCGGAATCTATTCCACTTACATGATTCCCTATCTGGACGATAAGTACGAAATGCTCCGTATGTTAGGCGATGCCATCAAGGGAGTGTATGCTTCCGTATATTATAAGGATAGTAAAGCCTACATGCAGGCTACCAGCAACGTGATTGACCAGGAGAAAATGGCCGTCATCCTGCAGGAAGTGGTCGGCACCCAGTATGGCGACCGCTATTATCCGGCCATTTCCGGAGTAGCCCGTTCCATTAACTATTATCCGATTAATGATGAACTGGCCGAAGAAGGAACTGTCAGTCTGGCTTTGGGATTAGGAAAATACATAGTAGACGGTGGATTGACCTTGCGCGTATGTCCGTACCATCCTACACAAGTACTTCAGACCAGCGAAATGGAAATTGCCTTGCGTGAAACACAGACCCGTTTCTATGCCCTCGACTTAAAGAACTTAGGACAGAACTTCTCGCTCGATGACGGGTTCAACCTGTTGAAACTCCATGTGAAAGACGCTGAAGCCGACGGAGCTTTGAACTTCATCGCTTCTACCTACGATCCGTACGACATGGTGATACGCGATGGTATTTATCCCGGCGGCCGCAAGCTGATAACCTTTGCCAACATCCTTCAGCACGATGTCTTCCCGCTGGCCCGCATCTTGCAGTTGGCCCAGAAATACGGTCAGGGCGAAATGCGCCGTCCGGTAGAAATCGAGTTTGCCGTCAATTTTGATGCCCGTACGAAGAGCGGCATCTTCTATCTGTTGCAGATACGTCCGATGGTTGATGTAAAAGCCGGACTGGATGAAGACCTGAGCGTGATTCCCGATGAACGTTTGTTGCTCAAGAGCGAAAACTCATTGGGACACGGTGTGATGGATGATATACAGGATGTGATTTATGTTAAGACAGAAGGTTATTCCGCTTCCAATAACCAGTTGATAGCTTACGACATTGAGAAACTCAACCGTCGTTTCCTCGATGAAGGGAAACACTACATATTGGTTGGCCCCGGACGCTGGGGAAGCAGTGATACGTGGTTGGGCATTCCGGTGAAATGGCCCAACATTTCGGCTGCCCGTATCATCGTGGAAGCCGGACTGACTAATTATCGGGTAGACCCCAGTCAGGGAACTCACTTCTTCCAAAATCTGACTTCTTTCGGGGTGGGATACTTTACCATCAATGCCTATATGAACGATGGTATCTACAACCAGGCCTTGCTCGACAGCATGCCGGCGGTAGAAGAAACCAAATACCTGCGCTGGGTACGGTTTGAGAAACCTTTATCCGTCAAGATGGACGGAAAGAAAAAGCTCGGTGTGGTAGAGCTGCCGGAAGACTGACCGGTTTTAATCGAGAACTTATTTATTCACAGGGGCAAGCCTTGACTTGGAAAAGTCGGGACTTGCCCTAATTATTTTTAGCAAAATGAAAAATGTTTCTATCAAATTGAAATTTAGGAGATCTGTGAATCCAGAAAAAGAAGGTTCATTGATTTACCAATTGATTTACGAACGTAAGGTTTGTAGAATCACAAGTAAGTATAAAATTTTCAATCATGAATGGGATGAAGCTACAGGGCAAATACTTTTCTCCTCTTTAGATTCATCTCGTGACAGTCAGTTGGGCATGATTCGGTTCAATGTAGACTGGGAGTTACATCAACTTTGTAAAATTGTAGATACACTGGCTCTTTCAGGTCAGGAATGGACATTTTCTGATTTGACATCACATTTTAATTCGTTTATTGATAAGGATTCCAGTGTGTTTCATTTTATTCAGATGCAGATACAGCGTAAAAAACAGTTGGGTAAAGTCCGTTCCAGTGAAACCTATCAGGCTACCCTCAATAGTTTCATGTCTTTCCGTTGCGGAGTTGATTTGACTTTCGACATGATTGACTCCGAATTGATGGAACTCTATGAAGCTGAATTGCAGAACCGTGGACTGACCCGTAATACCAGTTCGTTCTATTTGCGCATACTGCGCACCAACTACAAGCTGGCTGTAGAAAAAGGGTTGACCCAGGATTGTCATCCTTTTAAGCGAGTGTATTGTGGTATAGATAAGACGGTAAAGAGAAGTTTGTCTTTTGCGAAAATCAAGCAGATCAAAGAACTGGATTTATCTTTGACCCCATCCTTGGATTTTGCCCGCGACATGTTTCTTTTCAGTTTCTGTACCCGAGGCATGTCATTTGTAGACATGGCTTATCTCAAAAAGAAAGATTTAAAGAATGGTTATCTTACTTATAGGCGGAAAAAAACCGGTCAGTTGCTGACCGTTGAATGGACTCGGCAGATGCAGGATATTATAGATAAGTACCCGATAAATCCTACCCAATACCTGCTTCCTTTAATTCTGCGTGAAGATGGTAGTGAGCGGCGCCAGTATCAGAATCAGATGATGAAGATAAACAGGCATTTAAAAGATATAGCTTCTTTGATTAAATTACCTGTTTCTTTGTCTTTGTATTATAGCCGTCATAGCTGGGCAACTATTGCGCGTGGGAAAGATATTCCATTATCCGTCATCAGTGAGGCATTGGGGCATGATTCTGAAATCACTACCCAAATTTACCTGGATTCCATAAAATCGGTGGAAGTTGATAAAGCGAATCGAAAAATCTTGAAAGATTTGTAAGTCTTTAAGAAAAAGAATATCTCCTAAGATGAGATAATATTTCTGCTGCAAAGATAGAAAATTAAATTTATATTAACTATTAAGTTATTACTTTTATCTTATTGGCAAATTGTTTTTTTAAGATAATTTTATGTACTATTTATTTTTATGGCAACATTTCCCAAATTCACCTCCAGATACTTCTTTTTTTATCTGCCAATTCTTTTAAGTTTAATGGTATTTTCTCTGTTTCACAGTGTGGAATATAAAAACCACAGTGTGGGATATATATTTCACACTGTGAAATACAAATCCCACACTGTGAAACAGAGAATTTTTCAGTTCATTTAAAAGAATTCACGCTTGAATTTCTTATTATAGTCAATTGAAGAAAATAATTTTAAAGAAACGAACAACCTCCGTTGACGGCAGAAATATTTATAAATAACAAAGACAATCTGATAATTAACCACTTACAAAAAAAAATATTATCTCATCTTAGGAGATAAGTTGCGTTTAGGAATATCCAATTGTACTTATTAACAAAGTATTATATTGGAGAGATGTGAAGGGGAAATAGTAAAACTTTTGAGTGTTAACTCTATAACTGCTTGCTTTTTAGTTACTTATGATGGCCGGCAGGATTAGAGAATATGCCTTTTGTCGAACTATGGACAGCTTGCATAATAATCACCCAGACATGCAGGGAACGATGCAATCTGTAAAAGAAACAACAGAATTGCGTCAATGGTTCGTGATGCGTGATTTGAAAAGGGGAAATGCTAAACAGCCTGCCTATAAATTGCTCGGTGAATTAAAAATCAGATTTTTTACTCCGATGGTGTGGAAATTGAGAATTCGTCAGGGCAAACGTGTTCGTCAGCAGGTTCCTTTTATGCCCGATTTGTTATTCGTTTATGATTCCCGTAAAGTACTTGATCCTCTTGTAGAACAAATCGCTACGTTGCAGTACCGTTTTATAAAAGGTGGCAACCGCCAGCCTATGACTGTAAGAAATGCAGATATGGAGCGTTTCATTAGAGCTGTCGACGCGATGAATAATCCTTGTTTTTATACTCCTGAAGAAATAAATCCGGATATGATAGGAAAAAAGGTACGTATCGTGGGAGGCCTTTTGGATGGTTATGAGGGATGCTTGCAAAAAATGCAAGGCTCACGCATAAAACGTTTGTTTGTGGAACTTCCCAACCTTTTGACAGCGGCAGTGGAGGTTCAGCCTGAATTTATCCAGTTGTTGAAATGCTAATTTTTTTAGGTCGTGACGGAACAAGCAGAAAATACCAAGCGTATTGCTAAGAACACCCTTATGTTGTATGTACGCATGCTGTTTGGCATGGTGGTATCACTGTATACCTCTCGCATGGTACTGCAGGCACTGGGAGTAGAGGATTATGGTATATACAATGTGGTAGGAGGAGTAGTGGCGATGTTTTCGATGATATCTAGTTCATTGTCTTCATCTGTAAGTCGTTTCTTGACGTTTGAATTGGGAAAAGGGAATCTGGAAGGATTGAAAAGGGTTTTTTCTACTTCTTTGAGTATTCATGTAGCATTAGTTTTGGTAATTGTTTTACTAAGTGAAACTTTGGGACTCTGGTTTCTGAACACTCATATGACTATTCCAGAGAATCGTCTCTATGCGGCTAATTGGGTATTTCAAGCTTCTGTTCTTACATTTGTGATAAATCTTTTAAGCGTACCATTTAGTGCGTCTATTGTATCTCATGAACGGATGAGTGCCTTTGCCTATATTGGTATTTTAGATATTATACTTCGTTTGCTGATTGTTTTGTTTATAGCCTATTCAGGTTGGAATTTTGATAGGCTGATAATATATTCGTTGCTTTTGGTGGGAGTGGTTTGCATTATGCAGGCTATTTATTGGAACTATTGTACCCGGAACTTTGAGGAATGTAAGTTTGGACTCAGTTTTGATGTAAATTATTGGAAAGAGATGAGTTCTTTTGCGGGATGGAACTTTATAGGTTGCACAGCCGGATTATTAAAAGATCAGGGGGTTAATATCCTTTTGAATTTATTTATAGGTCCAATTATTAATGCCGCGCGTGGAATTGCTAATACAGTCAATAATGTGTTGGCTTCATTTTCAGGAAACTTCATGACTGCATTGAACCCGCAAATCACGAAATCCTATGCAGCTGGTAATTATGACTATATGTATTCTCTCGTAGAGCGAGGTTCAAGGTTTTCTTACTATATACTTTTGTTATTTGCCTTACCTATGTTGTTCGAAACAGAGTTTGTTCTGACTTTGTGGCTAAAGCATTATCCAGAGCATACTGTTAATTTTGTGCGGCTTATTTTGATTGTTACGATGTGTGATATACTTTCCAATACCTTAATTAATTTACAAGTAGCTACGGGTAAAATTCGTAATTACCAGCTGACTGTAGGAGGAATGTTACTGATGAATTTTCCTTTATCCTATATTTGCCTAAGAATAGGATTTCAGCCGGAATCAACTATGATTGTAGCTTTGGCTGTAGCTGTCGCTTGCCTGTTTCTCCGCCTCTTGTTTTTGCACAAGATGGTGGGGCTTTCGATGAGACGCTATTTGCATAAGGTCTGTGGTAATGTGTTATGCGTAACTCTAGTAGCTGCTGTTCTACCAGGGCTCTTGTATCTGCAAATGGCCGATGGTGTTATGCGCTTCTTGCTGATGTGTGTACTCACGGTCTTGTGTTCTGCTACTGCTATTTATTTTATAGGTTGCAGTCGTAACGAACGCGATTTCATTAAAAGCAGAATCGTTTTGGTTAGGCAAAAATTTTCGCTATGATCAAGATTACCGATAAGTCGCAGTGTTGTGGATGTGAGGCATGTCGTAGTGTATGCTCCAAGAATTGTATATCCATGAAAGCCGATAAAGAAGGTTTCGTATATCCACATGTAGACTTGTCGCGGTGCATCAACTGTAAATTGTGTGAGAAAGTATGTCCCGTATTACATCCTGCTTCTTCCACAAAAGTTCCGTCGGTCTATGCCGGTATCAACAATGACACGGATATCCGCTTACAGAGCTCTTCCGGTGGCATATTCACCCTGATAGCCGAACACATTCTTCGAAAAAATGGTGTAGTATTTGGAGTCTGTTTTGATGTGCAATGGAATGTAGTGCATCATTATACTGAAACAAAAGAAGGGCTTTCTCGCTTCCGGGGATCCAAATATGTACAAAGCCATATTGGCGATTCCTTTCTACAGGCGAAACGATTTTTGGATGAAGGAAGAAAAGTCCTTTTCTCCGGTACTCCTTGTCAGATAGTAGGATTGAAAAACTTTCTACGGAAACCTTATCAAAACCTGTTTACTGTGGATGTCGTCTGTCATGGAGTACCCAGCCCGAAGGTCTGGCAAAAGTATTTACACGAATCGGTATGCAATGCTTATCATATTAGACGAGGTTCTTCTCTCTCTTTAGCTGATAAAATTAAGAATATCAGTTTTAGATCGAAAGAGAAAGGTTGGAAGACATATTGTGTAAAAATAGAATATCAAAACGGTAAAAAAGATTCAATATTTGCTGCGAAAAATACATATATACAAGCATTCTTATCTGACTTATCTTTACGTCCCAGCTGTTATGCTTGTTCGGCCAAACTTCATCATGTCCAGAGTGATATCACTTTAGCCGATTTTTGGGGGATCGAACGACTCCATCCCGAGATAGACGATGATAAAGGGTGTGGACTTATTTTGGCTCACAACGATTGTGCACTTTCCTTATTGAAAAGTCTGAACTGTCAATTACAGGAGCAAAAATTAGATGAGGCCATGGCTTTCAATCCAAGTATCATCTATCCCGTAAAAAAATCTGTTAATAGAAACTTTTTCTACATGATGTTGGATAAAACTAGTTTTGCTTTCTCATATAAAGCATCGACAAGTTCTGCACTATTGATGCGAATCATCAGAAAAATCTATAGAAAATTATGAAAATTGCGATATTAACATTGTCATTAGATACCAATTACGGCGGTATTCTGCAATGTTATGCCTTACAGACTGTGTTAAGAAGCATGGGATATGAGGTACAAGTGCTAACAAGGCCTCAATATGAACGTACTTATTATATCATATATCCATTAGCATTATGCAAACGTTTATTCAAACGTTTTGTGTTAGGTAAGAAGATTGCTATCTTTAAAGCTCCTCATCAAATCATCAGGCAATATACTGATAGGTTTATACACCAATATATTCATCAATATACCCGGAGAATATGGACTTCTCAAATTGCTTCTTGCTTTAATGCAATCATCGTTGGTAGCGATCAGGTGTGGCGTCCTATGTACTATCAGCCGATAGAAGAAGCCTTCTTGGCTTTTTTAGGTGATGCGGATATAAAGCGCGTTGCTTATGCTGCTTCGTTCGGTGTAGATTATTGTGAATATACAGAAGAGCAGAGAAAGAACTGTTCGTTTCTTTTAAAGAGGTTCAATGCCGTATCTGTACGGGAATCGTCTGGAGTTCAGCTTTGCCGGAAGTATTTTGATACCCAGGCTATTCAAGTACTTGACCCAACCTTACTTCTATCCGCCGATGATTATAAGGCTCTCATAAAAAAAAGCAAAACTCAACCCTCAAAAGGTAACATGCTGGTCTACATGATAGACCGGACTAAAGAAAAAGAAGAACTTGTTGAACGCATAGCTCAAGAGAAGGGACTGACTCCTTTTTGGATGAGTAGTGAAACAACTGATGAAAAACTTCCATTAAAACAGTGTATCAAGATGTCGGTGGAGCAATGGCTCCGTAGCTTCGACGATGCTGAGTTTGTATTGACCGACTCTTTTCACGGATGTGTCTTTTCCATTATCTTTAGAAAACAATTTTTAGCAGTTGGAAATAAAAAAAGAGGATTAAGCCGCTTTGATTCCCTCTTGACTTTATTTTCTTTACAAGACCGACTGATTCTATCTCCGGATAAATATAAGAACAATTTATCTTTGATCAATTACAATCAAGTACAAGGCTATTTGCGGTTCTTTCAAGATCAGTCCCTTTTGTTTCTGAAAACCAGTCTTTAACAAATGAATCCTTTAGTTTCTATTATCGTTCCTGTTTATAATGCGGAAAAATATATTCAGCAATGCATTCGTAGTATTTTAAATCAGTCCTATTCTGATTTAGAAATAATCTTAGTTGATGATGGTAGTAGTGATTCTTCTGCCTCTTTATGTCAAGAGCTAGCTCAAAAGGATGCTCGGATACAATATTATTATCAACCTAATAGCGGTGTTACAAGTGCAAGAAAAAAAGGAGTAGAATTATCTTCAGGTGAATATGTTACATTTGTTGATGCAGATGATACCATTGAAAAAGATTTTCTTGAGGTCTTGGTTGATAAAATAACCGAAGGGTTTGATATGGTTATCTCGGGAGCTTCATTAGAAGGGGAGATGGATGGTGATACATTCGTCTCAAAGATATTAGAAGGAAAGTTACCTCCAAGTATTTGGGGTAGGCTCATAAAAAGAGAAATCTTATCCGATGAAGTTTTCAATATTTCTCGTGACTTGCCGATAGGTGAGGATGTCATCATGAATATCCTGATAGGTTTGCGTATCCATCATTCAATTTATGTCCATAATAAAAACTACTATAATTATGAAATTCACGATACATCTGTTATGAATGGACGTGTAGTTACTTTAGCATATGATGAAGCTTACATAGAAAAAATTAGAGAAACACTTGGAGATAGATTACAAGATTTCTGGGTTTCCTATTTGCGTTTGAAATTACATTCTTTAGAGAACTTGATTGTTAGTAGAATTAAAATTCCCTATCAAAAAGATTGGATTCGCTCTACTTTGCAGGATGCCAAAAAATTGGATTTATCATGCCGTGAAAGAATGGTAACTTATGTTCATAATTCTTTCCTTTGTCGTTATTTGTTAGCTATTGAACGTCGTTTACGTTTAATGAGAATAAAAAAATAATAATATGATTTCGATTATTATACCTGTATATAATTCTGAGGTAACATTAAGACGTTGTTTGGATAGTGTCATTAGCCAATCAATATCTGATTGGGAACTTATATTAATAGATGATGGTAGTACTGATAAGTCTGGCGAAATTTGTGAGGAATATGCTTCAAAAGATAAAAGGATTAAAGTTTTCTATAAGAAAAATGGTGGTGTCAGCTCTGCTCGTAATGTAGGACTCGACAACGCAAAAGGAGAATGGATTGCATTTGTGGATGCTGATGATTTTGTAAAGGAATTCTATTTAGCACATTTATTGGGACACTCTCAAAAGCAAGTTGATTTGGTAATTTCTTACGCCGAGATTCACAACGGTAATGATATCCAAAGAGAATCGTATCCGGCTAAATTAGTAGATGATACTAATTTTGAGTCTATGTTTATAGAGAATGATATACAATGGCATACTTCTCCTTGGAGTAAATTGTATAAGAGACGTATTATCGAAAAACATCATTTACGCTTCTGTGAAGGTATGCATATTGGAGAGGATGCTGTATTCTTTTATTCTTATATGCTTTGCTCAAAGAACAGTTACATATCCAATGATACAGATTATTGTTATTTTGCCTATACATCAGATTCATTGACGAAGCGTGTAAATTCATTAACCTCAGAAGTTCTTGCTTACAATCAAATTCGGGAGATTGTAGAATCCATGATCTTGAAAAAATCAATCAAAAATCCTATAGCTTTGAGAAACTTGAATTGGCTGATTGCTTCCTATCAACGACGTATTTTAAATACACTATATCACAGGAAAATACAAAGGCAAAAAAGATTATCTATCTTAACAGAGTCTAATTGGGGTTATTATATCAAATATATCCATGCAGATTCTTTGAAAGAACAAATCCTAATTATTTTACTAAAGGTTCATCTATATAAATTTTACGATTTCATTCGAGTTTTAGCTATTCTAATATAAATATAATTCATTATGCCTAAGGTTAGTGTTATTATTCCTGTTTACAATGTTGCTAACTATATAGAACGTTGTGCTCGTTCCCTATTGGAGCAGACATTGAATGATATGGAATTTATTTTCGTGGATGATGCTTCTCCTGATGATTCCATACAGATTCTGGAAGATGTTATATCCCATTATCCTGAAAGAAGATCTCAGGTACACATCATTCGCCATAGTTCAAATTTAGGACAAGGGACTGCTCGTAATAATGGATTTCGAATATCTAAGGGTGATTTTATTGCTTATTGTGATAGTGATGATTATGTAGACCCTAATATGTATAAATTATTATATGACAAGGCAATATATGAAATGGCTGATGTAGTGTATTGTGATTTTTTTATGGCATATTCTTCATATAATGAATATTATAATACTTTGAACGAACATAAGGAAAAAAACACTTTCTTAAAACAGTTTCTTTCACAGGGGTGGAGTATTTTATGGAATATGCTTATAAATCGTGAATTATTACTCGCTCATAATCTTCGTTCTCCAGAAGGACTTACTTATTGCGAAGATTTTTATTTAGCTGTCCGTATTTTTTATTATGCTAACAGGATTGTAAAAGTAAATGATGCACTTTATTATTATTATAGAGCCAATAGTTTTTCTGTCATGCATAATATGAATGATAAAATGGTAAATGATGAAAGAAAAACGTACTTAGATACGATTGAATTCTTTGACAAAAATGGCGTATTGACAGATTTCAAAAAAGAAATGTCGTGGCGTATTTTAAAAAATAAGCAAGACTTATTATTAAATCCTCTTCAGCATCAGGAATTTATGAAAATTTACCCTGAATCTCATAAACATATAATGTCATGTCCTGTATCTTTTTGTAATAGAAAAATGAAGTGTTTTATGTGGATGCTGACTCATCATTTACGTTGGCCGTTGTTGGGTATATTGTATTTGCGTAAAATTTTAGGGAGATAAAATTTATGGAATATACAGCTGTTATCCGCACATTGGGTACTGCCGGAGAGAAGTATCAGACCTTATTAGATTCTTTGAATCGGCAAACTGTTCAGCCTTCAAAGATTTTAGTTTATATTGCTGAAGGATATGCTATTCCGAAGGAAACCATTGGGAAAGAGCAATATATCTATGTGAAAAAAGGTATGGTGACACAACGTGCTTTACCTTATCATGAAGTAGATACAGAATTTATTCTATTTTTGGATGATGATTTGTTTTTGCCTGATAGTTTTGTAGAGAAGATGTATTCTTTTTTAGAAAAAAATCATGCCGATGTTATTTCTCCTGATGTATTCCCAAACGCAGAACGTCCATTTTTCGGGAAATGTATGATGATGCTTTCCGGAAGGATGGTGGCAAGAAGAGACGACGGAAAATGGGGATATAAAGTTATGCGCAACTCTGGTTACTCTTATAATAATCATCCGAAATCCGGAATCTATGGTTCGCAGACAAATGCTGGTGCTTGTTTCTTGTGCCGAAAAAGTGAGTTTTTAAAAATTCATTTTGAAGAAGAACTATGGATGGATCAAATGAAATATCCTTTAGGAGAAGACCAAGTTATGTACTATAAAATGTATTTGTCTGGACTAAAACAATTGACGTGGTTCCATTGTGGCATTAAACATCTTGATGCGGAATCTACTATGGTGAATGAAGAAAAAGAAAAGAGATTGATTTATTCTGATTTCTACTTTAAAACTATTTTTTGGTACCGCTTTATCTATCAGCCCGACAAGAACATGCTTAGCAGAATTTGGAGCGTTATTTGCATAGGGTATACCTTAGGTTTTACTTTATTTATATCTACTTTGAAATGTAATTTTGTTATTCTTAGGCTAAAATATAGAGCTATAAAAGAGGCTATTGATTTTATCAAAAGTGAAGAATATAAGAATCTTCCTTTAATAAAGAAAATGATTTAATATGCATATGATTCCCATAGTTTTTGCTTTCGATAATAATCTGAGTTTACCGGCCTGTGTTTGTCTATCTTCATTGTTGACGAATGCTCATGAAGATACTTTTTATGATATCTTCATCTTACATGCATCTAACATTGTATTAAAAAAAGAAGGCTTGAATCAGATTTCGCAGTATTATAAGAATTGTCGTATCCAATATCGACAGGTTGACAGTACATTTGATTCTGCTTTTGAAATTCGGGGGATAACGACGCCTGCTTATTATCGGTTATTAATACCTGAGCTGATACCCGAATATGATAGAATTATTTATTCTGATGTGGATGTAATATTTCGTTCGGATTTATCTGCTATCTATGCAAATACGGATTTAGCAGATTATTATGTAGCAGGGGTTAACTCTTTGTCTCATTTAGTACCTGACTATAAACACTATTATACTGAAAAACTGCATTTAGAGCCGGAAAAGATTATTTATTCCGGTAATCTGATTATAAACTCAAAGAAAATAAAAGAAGATAATTTAATTCCTTTATTTAAAGAACAGGCTAAAAACGATTATAAATTTCAAGATATGGACATCTTGAATATAGTGTGTAGAGGAAAAATACAATATTTATCTCCAGAATTTTGTTTGTCAACATTTATTGTTCAAGCTTCAATTTATAATAATGAGTCTATTTTGAAATTATGGAATCAAAGTGATATAGATAAAGCTTTAAAACAAGGGATTGTTCACTACAATGGGCAGAAACCTTGGAAAGGATATTGTATCAATTTTGATCTCTGGTGGGAATATTATCGAAAGTCACCTTTCTTTAATGAAAAATTTTACTTCGATTTTTTTTATCATCGCTTGAATATCTTTGATCAGTTATCTCTTTGGAAGCGTATAAAGATTTTAGTTCGCTATTTCGTCTATGGAAAAAGAATTATATAAGGTATCTGTGGTTATTCCGATATATAAGGTTGAGCCTTTTGTCACTCGTTGTGTTCAATCCTTGATGGAACAGACGTTGACGGATGTGGAGTTTATCTTTGTAGATGATGCTTCTCCAGATAGCAGTATCTCAGTATTACGTAAAGTAATTGCTAAATATCCGGAACGAAGCAACCGCGTAAAGGTTCTCACCCATACCGAGAACAAAGGGCTGCCAGCCGCTCGCAATACTGGCTTAGCAGTGGCCCAAGGAGAATATATTTTTCATTGCGATAGTGACGATTTTGTGGATTCGGATATGCTCGAACAGCTTTATCGTAAGGCAACGGAAACGGATGCGGATATCGTGTGGTGTGATTGGTGGTTGTCGTTTGCCAAGAACGAACGATATATGAAGCAGCCTGAATATCAGATGCCTATGGAGGCTCTGAAGGGAATGTTGAGCGGAGTGATGAAATTTAATGTATGGAACAAGTTAATTCGTCGGTCACTATATGTGGAAAATGATATAAAGTTTCCTTCGGGTTACGGGATGGGGGAAGATATGACTATTATGAGCCTTTTTGCCCGTGCCTCTAAGGTGGCTTACTTGCCGAAAGCTTTCTATCACTATGTACAGCTTAATACAGGAGCTTTCAGCAAGACCTATTCTAATCGGCATTTGGAGGAACTACAACATAATGTATCGTTATTGCTGAGCGATTTACAGCAATTATTTGGAGACCAATTAAAAAAAGAAATGGCTTTCTTTCAATTGGATGTGAAGTTTCCTTTTCTGATTACGGATGATTTTTCTAAATATGAACTATGGCAATCCTGGTACCCTGAGGCTAATCAGTATATTTTACAAAACAAGCAATTATCATGGCGGGGCCGTGGTTTGCAATGGTTGGCGTGGAAACACCAGTTTTGGGCGATATGGTTGTATTATAAATGCATACATAAAGTTATATACGGATTGATTTATAGATAACTATGTGGGTATTTCGGATAGTCGGAATGGTATTACTTACCATCCTGACCAGTTTTTATTTTTTTCCTTTTGAATTTACTTTTTTGCCTGGTATCAATACGAAGATGGCAATGGCTGGAATAGGATTAGTGATATTGATTATTCAATTGGCACGTGGGCGAAAGTCGATAATTGATCGAGATTTTTTTCAACTGTCGTTGATTGCGGGACTGATATCGTTGATTGGTTTTTTTGCAGTCACATGGAATGATACTTACGACTACACCTATGCCACTTACATTGTTTCAATGTGGGTATGGCTTTCGGGTGCGTACGTGGTAATTCAAGCCATCACAAAACTGCACGGACATATTTCTGTGGAACTGGTATGTAATTATTTGATTGTGGTATGTGTGGCTCAGTGTTTGATAGCCTTTGCTATGACACAATATCCACCTTTAAAAAACTTTGTAGATAGTTTTTTGGGTAGCACCGGATTTATGGGGAAGATGGAAGACCGGATGTATGGGATTGGGGCTAGTCTGGATGTAGCAGGTTCTCGCTTTTCGGTGATTTTAGTGATGATTATCAGTCTCTTGTTGAAATTCTCAGTCTTAGATAAAAAGAAATATATAGGATTGTATTTGGTGGCTTTTTTTGTAATTGTTATAATTGGAAATATGATGTCTCGTACCACGACGGTAGGAGTAATAGTAGCTTTGGCTTATTTGTTTTTTGTTTCTCGGATTTATACTTTCCGGATAGATTCGGGTATGAGACAGATGTTAGGATGGTTTGTCGGTATATTGTGTGCCGTCATTTTGTTGGTAGTTTATGGATATTATACAAATCCAGGGTTTCAAGCAAATCTTCGTTTTGGCTTTGAAGGATTCTTTAGTCTAGTAGAAAAAGGAAGATGGGAAGTACATTCCAATGAGATTCTTCAAAACATGTATGTATTTCCTGATAATCTGAAGACATGGTTTATAGGAGATGGCTATTTTGATAATCCTTATTATGCGGATCCTTATTATACAGGTCCTAAATGGGGAGGATTTTATAAAGGCACCGATGTGGGATACTTGCGATTCATTTTTTATTTTGGCTTGATGGGATTGATAGCTTTTTGTTTTTTTATGTGTAAGGTGACCAAAGTATGTATGAATCGTTTTGCTTCGTACCGAAGTCTTTTTGGGGTGATTTTATTATTGAATTTTGCGGTATGGTTTAAGGTTTCCTCAGATATATTCCTGGTATTTGCATTGTTCCTTTGCATTAATGAGGAAGATAATCAAATTGAGGAACAGAAATCTTTACCTGAAAAATTTACATCATGAAAATCATCTATTGCACCCACTCCACATGTAATCCCGGAGGGATGGAACGAGTGCTCCTGAACAAGGTTACTTACCTTTCACAACTTCCTGGATGGAAGGTTGCTGTGGTTACTACTGACCAGAACCAACGTCCTCCTTTTTATCCGTTTCCGGAGAAGGTACGTATGACGAATTTGGGAATCAATTACTCGGAGGATAATGAAAAGGGGGCATGGAAAAAGATAACCGGCTATCTCCGTAAAAGAAAGGAACATAAACGGAAACTGACGGCATTGCTCCTGAAAGAGAAACCGGATATCGTAGTGTCGCTTTACCCTTCTGAATCTTCATTTATCCCGGATATAAAAGATGGAAGCAAGAAAGTGCTGGAGCTGCATTATTGCAAGTTTTTCCGCTTGCAGTATGGACGGAGAGGATTGTTAGGTTGGATTGATAAACTGCGTACACGGCAGGATGAACAGATAGTACGTCGTTTTGACAAGTTTGTGGTGTTGACTAATGAAGACAGGGGGTATTGGGGAAATTTGCCAAACATTGAAGTAATTCCCAATGCTGCTATGCATGTAAGTGATGCTTATTCGGATGTGATGAACAAGCGGGTGATTGCGGTGGGACGGCTGGATTACCAGAAAGGGTTTGACCGTCTGATTCAGGCCTGGCAGCTGGTACAGCATACTGGAAAGTTTACTGACTGGAAACTGGATATTTTTGGGCAGGGAGAATGGCAGGAGATGCTGCAGCAAATGATTGACAAGGCGGGGCTGCAAGATTCGCTCCAGATTCATCAGCCTACCAAACAGATAGGAGAAGAGTACGTGAAGAGTGATCTGCTGGTGATGAGTTCTAATTATGAGGGATTCCCGATGGTCATGATTGAGGCGATGGCCTGCGGACTTCCCGTGGTATCGTTTGACTATAAATGTGGTCCAAAAGATATCATTCAGCCCGGGATAAACGGTTTGTTGGTTCCGAATGGAGATATTCAGGCGTTGGCTGATGCGATGATGAAAGTGATGGAGGATGAAGCTTATCGGAAAATGCTGTCGCTGAATGCCCGAAAAGTGGTGGACACTTATTCAGAACAGGCGGTCATGGCACAATGGATTCGTCTGTTTACTTCAATAACTGCAAAATGAAAACATTGCTTCAGATAAATCCGGTGCTGCGTGTCTCTACTTCTACGGGGCGCATCATGCAGGAAATTGGAGAACTGGCTATGCAGAACGGCTGGCAGAGTTACATTGCTTACAGCCGTGGACGTGATGGCATAAAGCCTTGTAGTTCAAAGCTGGTGCCGGTAGGTAGCAAATGGAGTGTAGCATGGCATGGGCTGGAAACGCGCTTGTTTGACCGTCATGGACTGGCTTCTTCATTCGCTACCCGGCAATTTATCCGACAGATTGAACGGATTCAGCCGGATGTGATTCATATACACAACATTCATGGCTATTTCCTGAACTATCGGATTTTGTTCGAGTACTTGTCAAAATGCAATATTCCGGTAGTGTGGACTGTACATGACTGCTGGCTTTATACGGGACATTGTTATTATTATTCTTATGTGAACTGTAACCGTTGGCAGGATGGGTGCGGAGAGTGTCCTCAGCGTAAGGAATTCCCGGCAAGCTTGTGGATAGACCGTAGCCGGCAGAACTATCTTGATAAGAAGGAGGCTTTTACTTCCATGCCTCAGGACAAACTGGTGATTGTGCCGGTATCCGACTGGATAAGGTCGGAGATGCAGAAGTCTTTTTTCTGCGGATATAATTTCCGGGTGATTCATAATGGTATCAATACGGAGGTTTTTCGTGTGTACGATGCACAGGAAGTAAGGGAGAAATATGGGCTGGGCGATAAGCATGTGTTGCTGGGGGTAGCCAGTATCTGGAGCCGGGAAAAAGGGCTGGATGATTTCATTCAGATGGCTGCTCTTCTGAAGAAGGAAGAACTGATTGTGCTGGTAGGTATTAAACCGGAGGAAAGAAAGAGACTGCCTGAAAATATCATTGGTATAGCCCGGACAGAGAATATACAGCAGTTGGCAGGATTGTACTCCATGGCAGATGCGTTTATCAATCCTACCTGGCAGGATAATTATCCTACGGTTAATATGGAGGCGATAGCTTGTGGTACCCCGGTGGTTACTTATCGTACAGGAGGGAGTGTGGAAGCTGTGACAGATGAAACCGGCTTTGTAGTGGAGCAGGGTAATTATAAGGGATTGCTGGAAGCGGCAAGAACTATACGGCAGCGGGGCAAGTCTTATTATCAGGGCCGATGCCGGGAATATGCATTGATGCATTTTAAAAAAGAAGATCGTTATTCTGATTATATCCGTTTGTACGACGAACTGACGAAACGTGGTTAATCGTGTAAATTATTTGCTATGAATCTTTCTGATGGCTTCTAGAGTGAGGCTGCTAAATATTGGGATGTGCTGATTGAAGGTGCATATCTATTATTCTAAATTAACTCGAAAACATACTCGGATACCCTGAAATGGTGAAAGTGGATGCTGGCCTATAAATGTGTAGGTAGTAGCATTTTCTGGGAATAAATTGAAGTCTATGAATGTGGAAAATCTGAAAGTATTGCAACTAGGAAAATTCTATCCCATACGTGGAGGAGTTGAGAAAGTTGCATTTGATTTAATGAAAGGACTGTCCGAAAGGGGAATCGGATGTCACATGCTGTGTGCAGCAGAGGAAGGGGAGGACCGGATTATCTTGCTTAATGAGCATGCACAGCTGATTTGCACCCATACTTGGGTTAAAGCTTGTGCAACGATGATTTCGCCTTCCATGATTTTCACTTTGCGTAAAATTTGTGGAAAGTATGATATAATTCATGTACATCATCCTGACCCTATGGCTTGTTTGGCCTTGTTCCTTTCTGGATATAAAGGAAAAGTAGTGCTTCATTGGCACAGTGACATTCAAAAGCAAAAGATGTTGCTGAAGCTGTATTATCCTTTGCAGCAATGGTTGTTGAAGCGTGCTGATGTGATTGTGGGGACTTGTCCCGTCTATTTGGCAGAATCGCCTTTTTTACAACACGTGCAGCATAAGACGGTCTGTCTGCCTATCGGAGTAGAACCGATGCAACCTGTACCGGAAGCGGTGAAGGCCCTCAGAAGTGAGTATCCGGGCAAGAAAATCGTGTTTTCACTTGGTCGTCTGGTAGCCTATAAAGGGTACCGTTTTTTAGTGGAGGCAGCCCAATATTTGAAGGATGATTTTGTGGTGCTGATTGGGGGATCCGGGGCTTTGAAGGAAGAGCTGCAGAAGGAAATTGTTTCCTTGAATTTGCAGGAAAAGGTGAAACTATTAGGGAGAGTCAGCGACGAGGAACTGCCTGCCTACTACGGAGCCTGCGATGTATTTTGCATGAGCAGTGTGCAGAAAACAGAAGCGTTTGGTATTGTGCAGATAGAAGCAATGTCGTGCGGAAAGCCTGTGGTAGCTACCAGAATACCTCAGTCAGGAGTGTCCTGGGTGAATGAAGAAGGCGTATCGGGGATGAATGCGGAACCGGGGAATGCGCAAGATTTAGCCCGGGCAATTGAAGCGGTAACGGAAAATGAGGAGGTATATCGGAAATTTTCGGAAGGTGCGACTAAACGTTATCGTGACATGTTTACGAAGGAATGTATGATTGATAAATGTTTAACCATATACTTGGAGTTATGAAAAATGTAAACAAAGAAGATGTCATGTCCAAAGCCATGATGGCTTATGTGGCAAATGACCATTATTATTATCCGAGTGCGGGGATGTCGGTTACGGCTTGCAGAGTGAAACGTGTGGCTGATGTAATTGTAAGCTTGATAGCCTTGATTATTTTTTCGCCGGTGTTTTTACTTATTTCCTGGTTAATCAAGCATGAGGATGGGGGACCAGTGATTTTTAGTCAGGAACGTATCGGGTATGGTGGAAAGCCTTTCATTTTGTATAAGTTTCGATCGATGTCGGTCGATTCGGAATCGGATGGAAAACCGGCTCTTTGCCAGAAAAATGACAGCAGACTGACCCGAATCGGACGTTTCCTTCGGGAGCATCACCTGGATGAATTGCCGCAACTATGGAATGTGCTGAAAGGAGAAATGAGTTTTGTAGGCCCACGTCCGGAACGGAAATATTTCGTGGATAAGATTAAGGCCATCAATCCGGATTATGAGTTATTGTATCGTTTGCGTCCGGGACTGTTTTCTAAAGCGACTCTTTACAACGGCTACACTGATACGATGGAAAAAATGCTGGAACGTCTTAGAATGGATTTGGAATATATGCGTACCCGCTCTTTATGGATGGATATTAAAATCGTATGGCTTACGGCCATGTCCATTTTTATGGGTAAAAAATTCTAATAGCTTTGATATGAATAAGATAGAGATACGTAAAGGAATTCAACTGCGTAAGATTGGCAATCGCTACATGATTGTGGATGCCTGCGCAGGTAATGTAAATATGAGTAAAGTGTATAGCTTGAATCAGACGGCAGCATGGATATGGCAGTGTGTAGCTGATGGGTGTACCACCTTGGATGAACTGACAGAACGTTTGTGTCAGGAATATAAAGTCGATGCAGAGGTGGCCCGCCGTGATTTGGAGAAACAGTTGGCAGACTGGCAGGCTTTTGGATTGATTGGTTAGGAAAGGTTTTACTGTGAAAAAGATATGAAGAAGGTACAGAAAGCATTACTTGTGTTGTTGAGAGCAGGGTTATGGGAGAGCAGGATAGAAGATTTGTCTTGTTTTCCAATGTCTGCAGGGGAGTGGAAGAACTTGTACCTTTTGTCAAGGCAGCAGACTGTTACCGGAATTGTTTTTCAGGGAATACAGCATTTGCCTGAACATTTTTTACCAGTAGAAGAATTACTGGTTCGCTGGATGGCAGAAACAGATGCTATTGAGCGTAAAAATATGCAGATGAACAAGGCGTTGGAATTATTGGTGCAATGGTTTACCGAAAGCGGAGTTCAGCCTGTATTACAGAAGGGGCAAGGAATTGCCTCGTTATATGAGAACCCTTTGTTACGCGAATGTGGGGATATTGATTTTTATTTCGATAGCCGGCAGATGTTTGAAAAAGCTTTTTCTCTTATCCGTCAGTGTGGCTTGCGGGAAAAGGTACAAGCCGATCAGAGTGTGACCTACGCATGGAAGGGAGTAGAAGTGGAGCATCATACGTGCTTGCTGGATTTGCATAATCCTTTTTTACAACGTTATGCAAAAGAGCTGGAACAGCAATATGGATATAATCACATGAGATTGGAAGGAGGACTGGATGTAAGGATTCCTTCTCCTGTATTGAATCTCCTGCTTCAGAGCCTACATATTTTAAAGCATGCTTTGGGATGGGGAATCGGATTGCGTCAGTTGTGCGATATGGCCCGCAGTTGCTATAAGTTGCATGATGAGGTGGAATCTGAAGAAATGAAAAAGATTACATTACAATTGGGAATGGACAGATGGCAGCAGTTGCTACATGCATTTCTGGTGGAGCATCTTGGACTTCCAGTGGCTTATCTTCCTTATCAGGAGATAGCTTCAGATTCATCCCCTTTACTTGATATTATCTGGAGGGGCGGAAATTTTGGCTTGTATGTTCCCGGACATCAGCGGAAGTCACAATCGCTTTTGGCCGGCAAATGGCAGACGGCATGTGCTTTTCAGCGTAATATTCGTTTTGCATTTCGTTATGCGCCCAAAGAAGGTTTTTGGGTATTTTCCAGTTTGTTGAAAGGACAATTGAAATGAGAATAGAACATCAGTTTTCTATCGCAGGATTTGAGGTGAGTGTCAGTCTTCCAAATGGATGGGATGCTGATACTTTATTACCCTCTTTTCGCCCCTTCTATGGTAAGAAGGAGGGGCAGGAAAAAGCTTTGCTGAAGTGTACGGTGTGTACTTCGGTGGAAAATAAGGCTGCGATGCCTTCGGGTGAATTAATCGAGAATACGCTCAGTGATATGGGCTACGTTAGTTTGTATAAAGAGGCAGAAGGGTATTGTGTCACACTTTCTGCAGAACAGGGAGGAACATTGCATGTCATGCAGGCTGACAGACGGTTTTCAACTGTCAGGGTGTATTTGCACGAAGAAGATAAACGGGCTGGGCATGCATTGTCTTCCTTGCTTCGTATTGCCTATTCGCAGGCAGTTCTTTACTGGGATGCTGTATCCATTCATGCTTCGGCTGTCTTTTGTGAGAACCAGGCTTTCCTTTTTATGGGGAAGAGTGGAACGGGCAAAAGTACACATTCTGCGTTGTGGTTGAAATATATCCCGGGAACTGAATTGCTGAATGATGATAATCCGACCTTACGTATTGTGAATGGAAGAGTGTATGCCTACGGTACTCCTTGGAGTGGCAAGACCCCTTGTTATAAGTCGCTTTCCTATCCGGTAGGTGGAATGGTGCGTTTGAAACAGGCTCCGGCAAACCGTTTTGTTCGCCAGCAAGAGATCGAAGCTTTTATTGCACTTTTTCCGGGATGCTGTGTCATTCATCAGGATGCGGAATTACGTGCTTGCCTTTATGACACGTTGATTCGGATGGTAGAACAAGTTCCTGTGGGAGTCTTGGAATGCAGACCCGATGAGGAGGCAGCCCTGTTATGCCGGAACATGTTACTTCGAACAGACAAATAGAAATAAATTACTAATAACTTAACTATACCTAAACGTATGAAAAAACCAGTCTATTTATGGGCAAGCTTGCTTGCCGTGTTGCTGTTGACTTCCTGTGCGTCGCGCAAGAATTTCGTGTATTTGCAGGATATGGAAATGGGACTGAAATATCCCATTGAAACCAAGCATGAGGCAGTGGTGCATCGGGATGACCGTCTGAGCATTACTGTCAGCTGCAAAAATCCGGAGCTGGCCATTCCGTTCAATATTTATGATGGTACATTCCGTGTAGGAACGGATGGAAGCGTAACTGCAGATGCTTCGAGCAAGGTGAACGAGAAAGGTTATCGTGTGGATGTGAACGGTGACATTGATTTCCCTATTTTGGGTAAGTTGCACATTGAAGGAATGAAAGTAAGCGAAGTGCGCGACTTAATCAAGCAGAAAATTGAAGAGGGAGAATATATGAAAGACCCGCTGGTTTCCATTGAGTTCTTAAATTTTAAATATACGGTGCTGGGAGCTGTGGGAAGTAATGGAACCTATACCGTAGACGGGGATCGCGTGACATTGCTGGAAGCCATAGCCAAGGCGGGAGATTTGACTTCCAAGGCCAAAGTAGACCGGGTAGCTGTAATTCGTGAAATAGAGGGCGAACGTCAGATTTTTATGCACGACCTGCGTACCAAGGACATATTTGATTCTCCCTGCTTCTACCTTCAGCAGAATGACATTGTATATGTAGAGCCTAAGTACAAGAAAAAGGATGTGGAAGACCGGGGATGGCAGGTTGCTACAACTTTGTTGTCTGTCGTAACGGCCGTATGCTCAATCTTGTGGGCAATCAAGTAAGGATGATTCTAATTAATAGTTACAAAACGATATGCAGACGAACAATTCTTCTAACAAGAATGACCAAGGGCTGAATATAGTGGATTTATTCATGTATTTGGCTTCTCAATGGAAGTGGTTCTTACTTTCCATTTTGATTTGCGGTGGGATTGCGTGGTATAATTATGCCCGTGCTCCGCTGGTGTACTTTCGTTCGGCTACGGTCATTATCAAAGATCCGTCGAACAAAGCCAGTACTTCCGGTCTGGACCGCTTCGATAATTTTATTAACAAGGTGAATGTGGCCAATGAAATATTGCAGTTCCGTTCCAAGAAGCTGATGCGCGAGGTGGTGCAGCGTGTACATGCCGATGTGAGCTATCAGATAAAGGACGGTTTGCGCAACAATGAGTTGTACAACGAATCGCCCGTATTGGTCAGCCTTCCGGATGCATTGCCCGAACAAAGCTTCTCTTTTACGATGACCCTGAAAGATGCAAAGACGGTAACCCTCTCTGATTTCTCGGGAATTGAAGCGAAACCATCGTATGAGGTGGCGTTGAATGATACGGTGGCAATCATCGAAGGGATGAATGTGGTGGTGACTGCAACCAATTACTTGCGCGATTCCTGGCTGAATACGCCTATACGGGTACAGAAACTTCCGGTAGAATCGATGGTGAATTATTATAAGAATGCTTTGGGCATTCAGCAGGAAGAAGAGGAAGCTTCCATCCTTACTCTAGCTTTGAAAGACAGTTCACCAGCCCGTGCGGAAGATGTGCTGAATACATTGATTACAGTGTATAATGAGGAAGCTATCAAAGAGAAGAATCAGGTGGCAGTGAATACCGCTAACTTTATCAATGAGCGTCTTATCATCATTGAACGTGAGTTGGGAAATGTAGAATCCAATCTGGAATCGTTCAAGCAGCGGAATCAGATTGTGGACATTGCTTCCTCGGCAGGTATGTATATGACTGAATCGCAGAAATACAATGCCGATGCCATGGAACTGGAAACTCAGCTTCGTCTGGCTAATTTTATTAAGGACTACCTGACAGACCCTAGTAAGGAAACCGACCTGATACCTTCTAATACGGGAATCAGCGATATGAACATTGAAAATCAGATTAGTCTTTACAATGCGGCAAAATTGAAGCGTGACCACTTGATTGATGACAGTAGTGTGAACAACCCTGTGGTGCAGGAACTCAACAATTCGCTTCGTGCCATGAAGCAAAGTATTATTCGTGCTGTGGACAATATGATTGTCAGCCTGAATGTGAAACGCAATGACGCACAGAACCGTGAAATGCGTGCCCAGGACCGTGTGACGGCTATTCCGACAAAAGAACGGCAGATGCTGTCTATCGAACGTCAGCAGAAAATCAAGGAAGCTCTTTATCTGTTCCTGCTGAACAAACGTGAGGAGAATGCCCTTTCACAGGCCATGGCCGATAACAATGCCCGCGTGATAGACGGAGCGGAAGGAAGCAATGCACCGATTTCTCCCAACCGCAACCGTATCCTGTTGTTGGGATTGCTGGTGGGAATCGCTTTGCCGGGAGCGGTTTGTCTGGCTATTCTCTTTATGGATACACGGGTTCACGGACGGAAAGACATAGAAGGAGCTACTTCCGTGCCTTATTTAGGAGAAATTCCATTGGATAAAGAAGCCATGAAAGACCATCGGAAGAAGGTGATGGCAGTGAAAGAGCAGGGTGATGACATTGTGTCGGAAGCCTTCCGTATTTTACGTACTAACATGGCTTTCCTTTCCAAAAAAGACAAGCCTGCGCAGGTAATTACCTTTACTTCGTTCAATATCGGAGCGGGAAAGACCTTTATTGCACGCAACTTGTCCATGAGTCTGGCTTATATGAAAAAACGGGTAGTCATGGTCGATTTGGATATTCGTAAGGGAACATTAAGCCGTCATTTCGGGCACTATCATGTAGGTGTTACCAATTATCTGTCGGACAATACGGTGAAGGTGGATGATATCATACAGCATCAGGAAGGGTTTGACCTGATTCCGGCAGGGATCCTGGCTCCCAATCCGGCGGAACTGCTGATGGACAACCGTCTGGATGAACTGATTGATGAACTGCGTACCCGCTATGATTACATCATTGCCGACAATGTGCCGGTGGGTTTGATTGCCGATGCTACGATTGCAAACCGTATAGCCGACCTGACCATTTTTGTGGTACGTGCAGGCAAGCTCGACCGTCGTCAGTTGCCGGATATCGAGAAACTTTATCAGGAAAAGAAACTGAAGAACATGGCACTGGTTCTGAACGGGGCCAATCCGGAGCGTCATGGCTATGGTTATAGCTACGGGTATGGTTACGGCTATGGTTATGGAACTAAGAAAAAGAAAACGTTTTTTTTAAAATAAATGCGTATGAAAAAACAAAATGAGAGTTTAGTAAGGGTCTTATTTAGGGAGACCAAAGTTAATTTTTTAAATCTAAAAAGAAAGTGAGGATTTTATGAAGAATCAAGAACAAAAAGAGTATGAAGCTCCGCAAACCACCTGTCTGGAGGTAGAGCTGGAGCAAGGGTTTATGAGTGCTTCTATTTTTGAGGATGTGAATGGTCAAGATGATGGAGTAAGTATTACTGGTCATGAAGTTGGCAATACGGGAACGTATTCAGAATGGGATAATAGTACACAAAATACGTGGGGTAATTAACAAAAATTATCAATTATGAAAAAAATAAAAATATACTATTTATGTGCTGCTGTTTTAACATTGTTGGGCAGTTGTAAGGATGATGTCGTTGAAAATCTAGTAGTTCCTGCTCAGACAGGTGATGAAATCATGTTTGGTTCTGAACTTACAAATATGGGAACTCGTACTATATATGGTGATAGTCCTGAGGGGAATGCTTATCCTGTATATTGGGAAAAGGGAGATGAGATAGCTATTTATTGCCCTGAGGCTGCTCAGACTAAGTTGGTTGATTATAAAATCACACCTGCAGCAGATGATCCGAAACACTCCTCTCTTGTCGAAAAGGTAAATTCTGATGAGGCTGGTTTGCAGTGGGGGACTGAAGAGACCCATTATTTTTATGGCTTCTACCCAGCAAGTGCTGTTACGGGCACAGAGGAGGGAAAAATTAAAGGAAAAATTCCCGTAGTGCAAGATCCTGAATCTTGGAAATTGATAGTTGATGAAAAAGGAGGAAAGACTTATACTGGGGTGGCTAACACGGATTATGCCTATATGTGGGCTGCTGGAACTGCTAAGAAAAAAGATGGTAAAGATGTTGCTTTAACTTTTCATCCATGGGTTACAATTCTTGATATTGAGATTAGTGGTCCGAGTGAAGGGACCATGAATGTAGCATCGGTAAATATTGAATCTACAGATGGCACAATATTGACTGGAGATTTTGTTTGTGATATGTCACAAACTACAGTGGATGGCTCTGCTCCAAAATACCAGCCTTCAGGAAATACAACTGACTATACAAGAAATCGAATAACAATATCTTGTTATAATGAGATAAAGACTAGTGATATAGAAAAGGGATATATTTCTTTAGGACCGAATGATAAAATTGTGGTACGTGCATACCTTTTGCCAACTGAGTATAAAACAGGAACTCAAGCTAATTTACTAGTGAGGGTTACCCCACAGAACAGTTCGACTCTGACGCGTACATTAAATGGTGGTGGAGATACTGATAATTATATCAAAGCACATTGCGTGAATAAGGTGGTATTGCCTTCAATAAGAAACAACGGTGTTAACTATTGGATGAATTCTCTTGATAATGATATTTATATCTCTGAATTATCTTATCCTGGAAGCTATCGCTCTGCTGCCGATGTGTATCAAAGTCAAACTTTGGAAGAACAGTTGAATAATGGTATTCGTGCTTTTTATTTGCAATTCTCCGGGTCAAGACAGAGTATAGCTAATGCTATGACGGGGCAGGGAGATGCTGGAACTTGTTTGGATAAGATTGCTGCATGGCTTAAAGCTCATCCTACTGAATTTGCGGTGGTAACTTTGAACTATAAGGAGGGAGGAGTGGCCTATGGCTGTGATGACTGGATGATTGATGTTGCTAATCTTTTGGAAGAATTGAAAGAAAAAGAGTATATATACGATAAAGCAATTACATCCGGGACTACAATAAATGATGTGAGAGGTAAAGTGATTGTGATTACTAGATACAATCAGAATGAAACATATTGGGACTGGGGATCACATCGAATGTATGAAGCATTAGCTAAGGACTCCAAATATCCATCATTATTTGCAATGTGGGAAGGATATACTGAAGATGTGAACTATGCTCCAATGAATTGGGGGACATCTAATTTTTCTCAATCGAACAATGGTTATCAAAATATTAAGCCCGGAGGCTTTGGCTTATATCTAATGTATCAAGATCTTACAGGTGTTGTAAGTAGTGGTGAAGGTCTTCAAGGTACTGTGGCAGATAAAGAAGGACAAATGGAAGCTGTGTTTAATCAAAGTGTAAAAGATTATCAGGGAGGCTTACACGACACATGGTATTACAATGACTTAGGTGGTTACACTGATAATGATAATAAGACAGGTAGTAGTAAGCACGCTACTTATTTTAATGAGTTAGCTACCGGCTTCATCCAAGCACGTACAGATAATGCATCTTTAGGTATTGTGTTGATGAATTATGTTGGTGAGAATACTTATAAATCTGCAGACTTGACCCAAACAATCATTGATAATAACTTCCGTTTTGAGCTTCGAAAAGCTAGTGCAAATCAGACTGCAAACTACAATGCTTCTTACAATAAGGGTGGTAATGCAATAGGTTGGAATTAGTTTCTTGATTGACTCTAAAGAGGCTGTGTCTATTGGCACAGTCTCTTATTATTGTTTATAAATTTTATATAATCAATGAATTATTCAGTTGGAAAATATACGATATGGATTTTCGTTCTTGCTTGTTTGGTTTCTTGCCAAGATGAATCAGTAGTCGGTAGTGATGTAAATGACAATGTGAAAATCCTTGCTCGTACGCATCATGTTATGCCTACTCGTACTTGTGTTGATAGTGCTATGCTAGACGATATAATAGGTATTTTGTGGTCTCCAAGTGATAGCATTGCAGTATATGGAACTCAAGGAACGGTAAATGCGTTATTTAAGTCGTCAAATGTAATAGCCACTCCCGAGGCTGTATTCACTGGAAACCTAAAAAATGGTGAATATCCTAAGTATGCCTATTATCCTTATAATACAGATAATGCTGCTTCAGAAATAACATCTCTGAAAGGCGATTTAAAACTGACGCAGACATTTAATATTACAACTGGTAAACTGGAAAGTGATTACAAAGTTGGCATTTCTACCTTTCAGGGTAATGATGGTACATACGAATTTGAGTTTGAGCATTTATTCTCACTCCTAAAGTTTGATATCAATGCGACTGGGACTGTTTTGGAGGGTGACCAATTGGAGAAAATCATATTGACCCTTCCAGAAGATTGTCGTTTGGGCGGAAAGTTCACTTTTGATGCTACGACGAAAGCTGTGAACTGGATAGAAACCACTACAAAATCCAACGAACTAACGATGTTGTGTGGGGGTGAAAACATTCTTGCGAATGGGAAAAATTATACAGGATATATGACTTGTGCTCCTGATGTGCAGTTAGGGGATGAAATTAAAATAACCATTCTGACTCAGAAGTTTAAGGCTGAGTTTATTCGTACAGCGTTAGTGGATTTTGAGTCTAATGTCTGTTATACTTTTCCTCTTACGTTGGAGAATTACAAGAATGACATGGTAGTGACTTCCCGTCCAGTATTTACATCTTTTTCTTTTGAAGCGGCTGACAATACAGGTAAGATTCTAGATACAAAATTAGTTTATAACAATGGTTCTACTCGTCCGGTAATGAGCGAAGGAGAAACTTTGAATGTAGGAGAAGAAGTTATTTCTGGTTGTATTCCTTATCTGTATGATTTTAAACTGAAACCTACCTTTACGGTTGATGAGGGAATGATGGTAACAGTGAGCGGTATTCCTCAGATTAGTGGAAAATCAGAGCAAGATTTTAGTCAACCAGTAATTTATACGGTTTCAAATGGAACAGAAAAGCAGAATTACACGGTGACAGTTACCAATTCAGGGCTGCCGGTTGTGGTGTTAACACAAAATAATTTTGGAACAGTAGATTGGCCTGAGGTTGGTATTAAAATATGTGCCAAGGATACTGAGTGGCCTGTTTCAGATCATTTTACCGTATATAACGCTGATGGAACTGTGGATGTGGACAATGTTCTTTGTGGTATTCGTTTGCGTGGTAATTCTACTCAGAATTTTCCGAAGAAACCATTTGCTATCAAATTGCATGACAAGGCAAAAGTGTTAGGAATGCCAAAACATAAACGCTGGATACTTTTAGCCAATTGGATGGACCGGACTATGTTGCGTAATTCGGTTGCTTTTGAAGTTGCACATCAGACGGAGAAAGCTTTTGAAGATGGATTGGGCTGGAATCCACACGGATACAGTGTAGAACTTATTATGGATGGTCGTCATGTAGGTAACTACTATCTGTGTGAGCAAATCAAGATTGACGGTGACCGTGTAGATATCAAAGACTGCATTGAAGACATCATAGACGATGGTAATGCAAATCCGACGATGGCCGATTGTGGTTATCTGCTTGAATTTGATGATAATTACGATGAGGTCGACAAGTTCCGTACCGGACGTGGTTTGCCGTGTATGTTCAAGGATGAGGTTAGTAAATATAGTTCTGATATTTATAATCAGGTGAAGGCCAGAATCGAAGCAGTAGAAGCCAATTTGGAGTCTGGAAACTTCGATGCAGCCTACAGTGATTTGGATATTAATTCGGTAATTGATTATTTCTTTGTACAGGAATTAACGTTCAATGATGAATACAAGCATCCAAAGAGTATTTATATGTATATTGATGGAGAGGGAAAGCTGACTGCAGGTCCAGTATGGGATTTTGACTGGCAAACCTTTAGTAATTATAACAATATACAAGCTATGAATAACAAATATGGCGGATCTTATTCGTGTAGACAAAGTGGAGTCTGGTTGTATGGTGAATCGAAGCTGGCTGGATGGAATATTGTTGGTTATGATTACAAGAATGATATGCCTTATATGTGGTATCCATTATTGTTCAAAGATGTAACTTTTCGTGGTATAGTCCAGAAACGCTGGACTGTGATTTACCCTCGTCTGTTGGCTGTAATTGACAAAATTGATGAATTTGCTGTACAGAATCGTGTATCTGATCAGTTCAATTTTGCTATGTGGCCACTCTCTCCATTGAAGGTTTCGGTAGGAAGTGCATTCAACGGTGATGAGGAGATGACTTTTGATGAGGCTATTGCCTCTATGAAGCAGGCTTATTCTGAACGTTTGGAATGGATGAACTATAGTATTACAAATGGTAACTTCGTGACAAATGCGGAATAAATAAAAAACATTTTAATTAAATCATAAAGTTATGATGAAAAAAACAATCTTTGCAGCCTTAGCTTTGGCGGCTGCAGGTCCTGCTCTGGCTCAGTCGGAGCAGACCATACAAAACGGTGATTTTACAGAAACCGTGGAGTACAGTAATGACAAGTACAAAGTGGAAACCAATCACTTCTGGGATAACTGGTTCCTCAGTGTGGGGGCCGGACCGCAGGTGATGTTTGGCGACCACGACAAGCAGATAGGTTTTGGCAAACGTATCTCGCCTGCACTCGACATTGCTGTAGGTAAATGGTTTACTCCAGGAATCGGAGTTCGGTTGATGTACAACGGCCTTTCTCTGAAAGGTGCAACCCGCTGGGGAGAAGCTCACTCTACTGGCGAACAAGTGCCTGGCTGGGGAAGCGGTATGAATTATTCGAAGTTCAAATATTACAACTTGCGCGCCGATGTATTGTTTAATCTGTCTAACCTGTTCTGCGGTTACAAGGAAAACCGTATCTGGAACAGCAGCTTCTATGGTGGTGTGGGCTATATGCGCACATGGGAAGCTCCTACCGCTGGTGATGTAACGATGAGTGCAGGTTGGTTGAACTCCTTCCGTTTGTGTGACGCGTTCGATGCTTTCATCGATTTACGTGCTTCCATGGTGGACGATGCCATTGACGGAGAAATTGGTGGAGCTAAGTTTGACGGTCTGCTGAGTGCTTCTGTCGGTTTGACTTACAAGTTCAAACGTCGCGGATGGGACAAGAGCAAGACTGTGGTTCGTACCAATGTGGGCGAAATCAATGCTTTGCGTGACCAGTTGAACCGTGCAAACGATGAAAACGCACGCTTGCGGAATGCCATCGACGAAAGCAACCGTAATCCGAAACAGGAAGTGAAGAAGACAGCTGCTTC
>UMFC01012166.1_pt1 | contig 37272 bp, 77 predicted proteins | sample 1964931 | NCBI WGS metagenome assembly UMFC01 (sample SAMEA4836038, study PRJEB28245) | human gut metagenome | biome: gut microbiome; material: fecal sample | place: Denmark | collected 2008 | reverse complement strand
TTGTAAATTGGCTACCGATTAGCGATTAGGAAGAAACGGAAATTTCCTTAGAGAAGAGGTTGATGAAATGGAAATAAGTAAATATGCGATGCCAGCAATTGCAATATTTATGAACGGCGATGTAAGAGAACAGGTGCATCGAGAACTTGCACCATGCAATAACAATGAATTTATTAAGAGATACTGTGAGATTGATCCAGATTTTGAGAATGTCTTGAAATCAGAATTTGGAATTGATATAATGGATTTATGATTGGAGGTATGTATTATGAAGTATAGAGTGTTTGACATAGACAATAAGGCTGAATATACTAAGGAAATGAGTTTTGATGAACTTAAAGATTTTTTTGAACCAGACATTGAAATATTTGGTGAAGAGATGCATGACAAATGGGAAAATGCTGACGATGTCGATGATCTTAGAGAGTATTTAGAGTACAAAGCGGATGGAATGAGAGTTGAAGATGGAATAGAGGTCATTCCTGATGATATGGACATTCTTCTCGAAGATAACTGTACAAAAGCAGAAGCAAAGAAGTATCTTGAAACCGGCACGACTATATACAGAGATTTAGAGGAAGGTCTTGAGGGGTACTGTGAAGAATGGGATAACTGTTGTGCAGATGATGGATATTCTGACATGGTAAGAGAAATGGTCAGAACACATAAACCTTGTACTGATTGGGGATGTGTGGAAATTGAAGGAAAATGGTACTATATAATGTATGTATTGTAGTACTGTAAAATAAATATATGACTTGAAACAGGCAATCGAAAGGTTGTCTGTTTTTTTTATGGAGAATAATATAATGGAGGTGATTATATGTTTCAAATTAGAGACAGACAAGGTGGAAATTTCATAGATAGTTTCGATTCGTTGGAAGCTGCAACATATGCCCTTAATGAGTATGAGGAAGCCGATAAATTGGAAGGAATTTATACAGAGAACTTCTATGAGATATTTGATACTATTAATAGTGATATAATAGTAATATAGTAATAGTTGATGATTAACAGATAAACGGAGGTAAAGAGATGGTAAATGCAGTTTGTTTTATAGTATTTTTGCTTATAGTATATGGAATGTCACACTTAGATGAATGGGGAGTCAATCATAATACGACACCAGATGGTTATCATACAGATTGGGGCGAGTTTAGTAAAGACATAACACTACATGGAAAATCATATGCAATGAAACAATATAACAGAGGAAAGTATACTGTAAAGGATGAATAAGACAGTATACAACACACTAACCACTAGCATTTAATTAATGTTAGTGGTTTTTTATTGGGAAAAAGAGAATAACACATTAGGTAATAATTAATAATTTTATATATAGGAAGGAAAATACGATATGCGATTAACAAAGGAACAGAGGAAAAAGGAAAATCCATTACTCGATGACAGACAGCTTAGAGATAAGTGCGTTGGAAGATATGAAGTATTGGACAAGGTAAAGGAATTACTTCTTTTACCAGGAACAGAACTTGCAACAGTAAAACAAGTTGCTGAATTTTATGAAGTTGGAGAAGAAGCAATAGTGGCAGTATACAGCAGACATTCTGACGAATTAGAAACTGATGGTATGAAAGTTGTAAAATACAAGGATCTTTCAAACTTGCAATATGAAAGTTTGAAAACATCAAAAGGAAAAGTAACATTTATATTTAAAGATGGAAACATTCTTGATTTTCCAACAAGAGGGCAAAAAGTATTCCCTCGTAGAGCGATTCTTAGAGTTGGAATGTTACTTAGGGATTCAGATGTTGCAAAAGAAGTTAGAAATCAGCTTCTTAATATAGAAGAAAAGACTTCAACGGAAACTAAAATAGAAGATATTGAAGAAGAACAGAAGTTAATGCTCAGTGTTGGAATGGCTGTAGCAAGTGGAGATGCAAATGCAGTTGCAATAGCATCAGCAAATCTTGTAGCGTTTAAGAATAGACATATTGAGAAGCTACAGAATGACAACAAAGCATTGGCAGGTGGGATTCTTGCATGGTCTGATAGAAGTAAACTAAATGCAGGTGTTAGACAATTATCTGCTGTGACAGGTATTCCGTTTGGAAATGTTTGGAATGAACTTTACAAAAACCTTCAGTACAAATATGGAATCTGTCTAAAACAGAGAGGTGGAAAACCATTCATTCAGTGGGTAGAGGAAAGTGAATGGGATAATGTTATTAAAACATTTTGTGCTATGTGTGAAGCATATAACCAGTCACCAACAGAAATGTTTCAGCAGACTACACCAGAAATTAAAGCATAATTACATAACTTCCACGCTATATATGTGATGGAAACTGTCTTATACTTTCCAGTTCAAAGAAAGTAGTGTATAATAAAGAAAGAGAGTGATGCACATGAAATACGGAGACATTGTTGTATACAAAAATCAGATTGGAACAGTAGTAAAAAGCGAAAATGATTTTAAGTTCCATCCGTGTAATTATGGAAGTTGCTATTTTAGCGAGTTAAATACAATTACAGACGAGGATGTAAGAGAAGCAACACATGAAGAAAAGTTAGAACTTATAGAAAAAGAATTTACATGGGGCAATGTGATTAAAATACATTGCATTGGAGAATATCAGATTGTAGAGTATATTGATAAAAGAGATAAAAAAACATATTATCATGGATACATTAACTACAGTGATACAAACCATTCATATTTATCTCTTGATTCTGCATTGATTGGATGTATTGGATATAAACATGAGGGTGGAAATGGTAAAGCAGCAATGTATTTTGAGAAAATGATTGGATTAGAATAAATTTATTAGAAGATTGGAGAATAAAAATATGATTTGTTTGGATTGCGGAAATATGGATATTCGATATGATGAAAAAGAGAAATCATATCATTGTAATAATTGTGGTTCGAGAAATATTGGTACAAGAAAAGAAGGGTGTAAATATATGCTAGGAAATGGATTGTGTGGTAAAAATCCTGCATGTACGTCCTCTGGAGAATGTGAAGCACCATGTAGTTATTATGAAAAATAGCAGGAAACCAAGTTTTCATGTGGAAGGAGTGAATAATATGAATGATGTATTGGAACAGCGATTAGCTGCTAAAAAGCGAGATTTGAAAAATCAACAAGAATATTTCAGAATTGATATGAAAAACATTGAACAATCAAATTATGAAGACAATGCTATCAATGCGTTGTTATATATGAAAAAACTGAAAACGGAAATTGCAGAGCTAGAGTTAGTAATGCAGTTGAAAAAGACAAATGAATTTTAAAGTTACTACAGAAGGAGTAATTGATATGGAACAAACTTTTTATATTGGAATGAAAATTTGCAATTACTATGCAGTTCATATTAATGATGATGAATATGAACAAAAGGAAATGGTTCAAGAAAACGAGATTGATGGATTTATACATTGTCTCAAAGTTTTAGGATACAAGGAAATCTAAGCTTACTTATGTGTAGAAAGAAGAATAAATTTGTATGGAGATACCTAAATATATACAGAATAAGATCAAGCAGCAAAATGAAGCTTGCAAAAAAGCAAGTAAATTAGAAGTAGAAATTGAAAATTGGTGTCAATTATCTGGATTTGATCCATATTCGAAAGAATATAAAGAAATTAAAGGTAGATTAGTAGATGCAGTTGCACCATTAAATGCAGATAAGATAAAAGAGATTGCTAATAGAATTGAATATTGAATGTTACTAAGAAACTAAGTTCCGAGAGGTAATATATGACGTTAGAAGAGTGTAACGGAAATTGGAATTTTATGTATGAATTCAGAATTGGAGAAAATTGGTATCCATGTAATGTATTCAAAGTAAATAATGATCAGGTCTGTATCTTTACTAGAAATGGATCTGTAACGTCAGAACAACGTAAAGACGTAAGAAAAATGGACATAGACATATACTTACAAACAAGATTAAAAACAATTAGAGATTTTGGAAAATATGCTTATAATCATGGATACCATAATGATATAGAAGATGACTTAATGTTATTTCGTAATTCAAAAGAATTAAACATTTTGGGAATCTGAGCTTACTGTTAGTTTGAAAGGAAAATAGAATATATGGAGAATGAATATAAAGTAGAAGAGACAGATTTTGGGACTAGAACAAGTCATCCTAGTTATGGTACTTTGTTATTTAACAGAGCTTATGGTGGAAAGACACCATTATTCGGGAGTAGCATTGAACATAGTAATGTAATTACAATGGAACTTAGACATGCTGATATTACAAGAGAGTTAAATCGTGATGATATTTTTGGCGGTAAGCCTATTGTAAAAGTTGAAATGAGTTATTCACAATTCGCTGAAGCGATTACATCTTTTGGACAGGGTACAGGAATTCCAGTAACAATTCGCTATACCGAAAAAGATGGTAAAATACCTCCGTGTGATTTTGTTAGCAAAAGAGAACAGTTTGCTGATGAATTCAAAGGTAAAACAAAAAATGCAATGAATGAGTCACAGCAGTTAATTCAGGATGTAACTGATTTGTTTTCACAGAAGAAAGCACTAACAAAGGCAGACAAAGAAGCTGTAATATCTAAACTTAGAAAATTAAGTATGGATCTTGGATGTAACTTGGATTTTATTGCTGACCAGTTTAATGAACAGATGGACAAAACGGTTATGGAAGCAAAAGGAGAAATTGAGTCATTCTGCCAGAACAAAATAAATGCTATTGCAAGTGCTGCGTTGGTAGAGCATAGAGAAGAGTTTTTAAAATTGGAAAATCCAGTTGATATTGAATCAGAATAAGGCAAGTAAATTTAACTTTCCTTGGAGGTGATATGCTATAAAAGAACACAAAAAACAATGGATACTCAATTATATGTTACGACACAAAGATGAGTTTATTGATATTGTGTCAGAGAATTTTGTAAACGCATATATAAATGAGTTTAATCCGAAAATAGTAGAATGGTATTTATATGGAATACCAAAAGTTCCTGAAATTGGTAGGCTGCTTGCAGAATTATATAAAGAAAATAAGATAAGCAGATACAGACAATACTGTAAAATTTGGCAAGACGGTTATCCAAAATGGTTTTATGTTTACTTTTTAACAGAAAATAAATTTTAATAGTAGGTGATAGTAATGCATATATTTTATAATGAGACTTTTGATTTTCGTATAGTAATCAAAACAGAAGATGTTCATATTGCATGTGAAAAATTAAGAGAATATATTAATGATAATAAATTTGGTGTACATAAATTAACAATAAATGATTTTATTTATGAGCATATAGATGTAGTTATATAGAGAAATTAATTTTCCTTTGGAGGTGAAGTAAATGAAAGATTATAAAGAGTGGTCTTCTTTAAAAAAGGGAGATGAAGTTACAGATTCTTTTAGAAAAAAACAGGTGTCATTATTAGTGATGTTGGTATAGGATATACTGTAGAATGGAAAGATGGAACGAAAGAACGAATTACAAATGGAATGTTATATAAAAAATAAAGCGATGAAAAATATGGTGAAGAAAATTATACAATTGAATCACCATGCTATTAAATTAACTTTATCAAGGTTGAATGCTATAATCGAAGTGAAAAATGATTTATTGGGAAGATTAGAAGAGGTGATATAAATAAATGGTATTGGACTATAAATTTGATATTAAATTAGCAGTAGAAAACGCATTATACGAGCATACTACAGATAACATAACATTAAAAGAAATAGAAGAAATAAGACAAATAATTAACGATACAATTAATGATTTTATTAAAGAAAACAATATTAAATAATTGAAATAATGATTTACTTGGAAGATTGGAAGAGGTGATATAATGTATTATGTTATTAAAAAAGAATGTAGAACTGATGAGCTAAAACATATCCTTGATATACAATTTCCAAGTCAGTTTAGTCGAATTGTAGATATTTTAGAAAGTTTAACAAGTTACGGAATCGACATTGAAGAAGTAGCTGAGAGATTTAATAAGGAGTTTCCTGATTACTTGGACAATTATATTGAGTCACGAAAAGAAGTTAAAAGAAAGTATGTTGATAAGTAAATGACGATTTCTTATGGAAAATTTGGAGGTAATAATATGAAGGTACTTGAAAGTTTTGTAGATTGTGTTTATGAGCCACATCTATATAAAGAGGATATTGGAGATATTAGAACACAACTTATAAGTAGATTACCAGATAAAAGAATCTGTGAAATGGCAAGTGTGCTTATAATCAACACAAAACATGATATGTATGTTGTAAAAATACGAAGACCTGAACTGAATAGTAGTGGATGTGTCGATATAGAAAAGACTCATAAGAAAATTTACGAAACTGATTTTATCGAAATTTCAAAGAGAGATTATAAAGGATTAGATTGGAGAGAAGCTGCCAAGAAAACGGATGAATTAATGAAGTCAGGATCGTTTGTTATTTTTAAAACAAATATTGATGTAGATGCATTAATCAAATGAAAAATTGCTTTCTTATTGAAAGTAAATAAAATTAAACAAAACTGGCATTTATGTCAATTATTATAGACGTTAGAGAAGCAGAAATTAACTGCTTCTTTTTTAATGGAAAGGAAGATATAGAATGAATTGTAATACTAAACATAACTCAAGATTTATATGTTTGCGATGCTTAAAAGAAAATATGGTAGGAGCTGGCATACCACGACCAAATACAAAGGAAACAGATCACATCAAAAACCTGATTTGTTTATGTACTCATTTAGAAATGAGGACTAAAAACTTAGAAGTGCGATGGTGTGATGATTTTGAAACACAAATGAAAAAAGCTCCTAAATTGAAACCTAAATATTACGATCAGAATGATGAACTTTTACCTGAATGGCAAACAGAGAATATGTATGTAGGAAAGGTGGTTGATTAATATGTTAGCTGAAAGACAAATTAGTTATGAAGGAAGAATTATTAATTTCCCTATTAACCAGGATAAAAAAGAAACAAGTATTGGAAAATCTACAAAAATGTGGTGTCTTAAATCAGAAGATGAAATTATGAAAGTATACAATGTATTCAAGCAGAGGGCTGATAATTCTGTTACGGAAAATAAGTATACAATAAATCTGAGAAATCTCACAATGTTTGTATGTGCAATTAATATTGGACTGCGTGGTGGAGATTTTTGCAACTTAAAATGGTCTGATATTTATGATGAATCATGGAATATAAAAGAAAAAGGAGAATATGTACCTGAAAAGACAAAAAAATGTCATAAACATATAGATTTGTATTGGAATGCAGATTTCATCTTTGCTATTAATCAGTGGTATGAGTGGAAAATATACTCTTCTCATATTAATCTAAATGATTATATATTTACATCGCAGAAAGGTGTAAAAATGACTGAAAAGGCATGGTATTCAATAATGGAAAAGACTCGTAGAGAAGCTGGAATAACGCAGAAAATAGGCACTCATGGGCTTAGAAAGACTATGGCAAATAGATATATTAAGTGTTCTGACGACAAAGCACAAGCGTTAATGGAAGTGTCAAGTATGTTTGGACATAGCGATTTAAGAATAACAGAGCGTTATGCTTGCCTTGAAGATGAACACATAAGAGAGAATAAGGAAAAGACAGCGTTTATATTTAGTTGAGATGGATCACGTCTTCTATATTACAATTAAGATTCTGGCAGATTTTTTCAAGTGTTTCAAATTTGATACTATCTGTTTTACCATTGCAAAGTTTATTTATTGTAGAGTGAGCTATCCCTGTCTCTTGCGCTAATTTGTATTGAGATTTATTCGCTTTTTTAAGTGTTTCATTAAGTGTTATTTGCATAAGAACCTCCTTGATATATACACATTTTACCAATTTTTTGTAGCGTTTGCAATAATTAGTGTTGACAATAATTAGCGTATACGCTATAATATAAACTATCAAGAGGTAAAGAACTTTTAGAAGGGAGGAAAGTGATATATGGAAATCAACACTTTTGATATATTAATGATTGATTTTGGAGAAGTTGAATTTGCAGGTGAACAAGGCGGTATAAGACCAGCAGTTGTTATTCAGAATGCATACGGAAATATCTACTCTGATACAACTATTGTGATGCCGTTTACAAGCAAGATAAAACACCTTCAGCAACCAACACATTCCTTCTTCTATAAAGATATAAATAAAGGATTAACCAAAGACTCAATGATTCTTGGCGAGTGTGTCAGACAGGTTTCAAAAAAGAGAATAATTAAGAAGTTAGGTACTATCACTAAATTACAAGAGAAGAAAAAGATTAAAGCAGTGTATGACGCTAATTTCGGACAATTAGAGGAGGCTTAACATGGAATATATTAAAATGACATTAGAAGAGGCAAAGAAGTTTGCGAAAAAAGATGCAGTTGTGTTAGTAGCAAAGCAGGATTTAGCAAAGCCTGATGTGAATGTTGGATTTTGTAAAAAGAAGTTTTGCGACTGCACAAATATCTTGGAAGAAGCTGCGAGCATCGCAAAGGTATGTGATGAATTTTCCAACGGACTTAGAGTTTTCTCAGAAATCCAAGAAGAAACACCAAGGGGATATTTACATACAATTCTTTCAAGAAAATAGTTGCGAGGGCAGAATTTGGGACTCGCAACGTGATATCATATAAAAAATAGAATAAATGTTCGGCAAAAGTATTGACAAAACCGAACGAACGTTCTATTATATTAAATGTGAGATACAAAAAGAGAAAGCCGAGCATAACGTGCTGGAACACTCGCTCGGCTTTCCCTAAAAATATTGTTTAATTGAATTGTTGTACCATGAACGTACTGGAATACGCTCATAATTATAATACATATAAATTGGCATTTTGTCAATTAAATTCAAGCAATTCAGCACATTTTCACGTTATTTAATTTTAATTTAATAATTATAGGGCTATCGCCAAATGGTAAGGCAATCGGTTTTGATCCGATCATGTGTAGGTTCGAGTCCTACTAGCTCTGTTATGCACTGAATCACACCCGATGTAAGTGCAGAACACAAGGTACTTGTTTCTTTGTACATACATATTGCCTTGTAAGAGCAGAATGTGTAGCTGCTATAGTTCTACCATAGTTTAATCCACTAACGGATGAGGCATCAGCTTTACAGGAAAGCCAATCGTGTAAGGTTCAACTCCTTGATGCCTCTTATTATAAATAAGAAGAAAGGGTGATAGAAATCTCGAATAGTTGAGATAGGAAACGGAGAATAATTAAATATCAAACATAAGGAGTGGTAACAATGAAAAACGAAGAATGGAATGAAGATCAAATGAAAATTCTTCATGAATACTGCGACAATGAAATGGCAGAAATAAAAAAGATGTGCAATTTAATTATTATGAATGCAGGTGGAATTAGTGGAAAAGAATATGATGACATATATAGTTTGGCACAATTTCTTTTGTTTAAATGCGTAAAAAAATATGATGCGAACAATAAAAAAGGTGCTTCTTTCAAAACTTTTTATAGAGGAATACTTAATCGAAGATTATATGCTACATATTTACGAGATAAAAATCGTCAATGTCGAAGTAATACAAGAATAGACAAAGATGGTAATAGAGTATTTCTGCCAGATGTATCACTTGATGCACCTACAAAAGATTGTGTTGATACATTAGAAAGAATTTCTATATCTCCTACATTAGAGGATGATTTCTTTAAGCCAGATTTAAAAGAAATAATAAAAGAATATCTAAATAATTTGTCGGATGAGCAGTTAGAGGTAGCAAATTTATTTATGGAGGGCTACCATGCAAATGATATAAAAGATATTTTACATATAACACAAACTGAATTTAATAATCGTATGAACGGAATGAAATCGTATAGAAATATTTCGATTTTATTATAAAACACATTGAATAATAGGAGGAATAAACATGGCAAGACCTAGAAAACAAACATATACAATGAGTCAATACTTGGATAATGTTAGCGAAGGATATATAAAAAATGATGCTGACACTCAGAGAAATCCTGCATGGAAAGCAATTATAGATGGACTATCAGTTACAATTCTAACTGATGACTATATTCCTCCTATTATCCTTTCAGAAGAAGATAGTGGACAAACTAAAATTGTCGATGGTGGAAGTCGTACAGCAGCTTTTCAAATGATTAAATTAGGCAATTATAAAATCAAATCGTCTGTAGAAGATTCTATCATTAAATATAAAAAGATGATAAAAGACAATGAAGGGAATATATCATGGGATGATGCAGAGTTTGATATACGTAACAAAACATACAGTCAGTTTCCAAAAGAACTTCAGAAGAAATTCGATGAATATCAGGTTGAGACAGTCATTCATGAACATTGCAACAAAAAAGAAACTGCAAAGTATATGAAACGTTATAATGAGCGAAAAAACTTTACGACAAGCCAAAAGCAATTTTTGTATTTACCAAATTTTGCAGATCGGATTAGGTCAATTATGAAAAGAAATTTCTTTATTAATTGCTGCAATGTTAAAGAAACAGACAGAGAGAATGGAATCCTCGAAAGAATAATTAGTGAGTCTGTTATGACTATGTTTCATTTTAATAAATGGAACAAAAATGGAAAGAAATTAGCAATATATTTAAATGACAATGCAACAGAAGAGCAATTTAATATATTGGATAAAAATATTAGTCGATTAGGGAAAATAGTTGATGCAAATACTAAACAGTTATTTACCGTTAAAGATTCTTTTATCTGGATTACATTATTTAATAAGTTTTCAGAAAAAGGATTAGATGATGAAATGTTTAATAATTTTTTAACGGCATTCATTAATTCTTTAAGAAAGACTTCTGTTGATGGCAAATTGTTTGATACTGTTGATGAGAATGCAAGTACAAAAGATAAATCAGTTATTGCTGATAAATTACATATTTTGGAAACTCTTATGAATGATTTTTTACATATTGATGATACGGAAACAGAGAATAATACAAGTGAGAGCACAATTGATAATGTCGAGAAATCAACACTCTCATTCGTACAGGAAAATGCAAATCCAGAAGCGACAGATGAGGACATTGATACTTACTCTGACCTTGTTGATTATTGCTTTGACCACAATGGAATTGAAGTCAATGCTCCAATATATCAGCAATGCCAAACAGCTCTAATCGCATTAATGGCATATGCTTGTGAGAATGAAAATGAGGATAAATTTGAGGAATGGGTTAATAAATACAAAAATCAGAAGAAATTTAGCCCTTCACAGAAAGTAAATTATGATTTCATGAAGAAATCTTTCGATAAGATGGCAAATGCATAATACATAAAGGAGAACAAAAATAAAATATGAAACTCACGAATATTATAATCCCAGATTACCTAGAAAAGTCTGTACCAAATGAGACAAAGATGAATAGAGTAAAGAGATATTTTATAGAACATGGGGAGCTGGACAAGCCAATTATAATTAACCATAAAAAAGAATTAGTAGATGGATACATAAGATATTTAGTGCTTAAAGAGTTTGATGTGGAAGATGTCAAACAATATAGATATGAATATGAAAGAGAAAATAAAATAATTACATACATATATGGTAGGCATCCAAATCAGCAGAGTAATAAAGAATACGTTTGGAGAGTTCCGACTTCTGAAAAATGGAGAATGTTTGTAGAGAATATATCTGTAGGAGATATAGTCATGTGCTACACAAAATGCGGTGTTAAGCCGGTAATTATATCAAGGATTATAAGATCTGACTTCAGACCAATGGATATTCCAGAGAATATGAAGATTAAAAGAATTGCTAAAAATCAGAGGTTATAGATTATGATGAATACTGAATTTGAAATATTACATGATACATTTTTCCAAAATGGAAATATGAATCACTTAGAGGAATGTAACAGCGTAAATTATCATGCGATAACGCATGAAGACACAGAAATACTTGGTGCGTTTTGCGACATAACAGCTTTTCATGGTAACGATTTGAAGAAGCTGTTAATACTTGGATATATGAGTTGGCAAGGGGGGAGAATAAGTACATATGAAAGATAAGTTATTTGTTATAGGAATATTTATTGTAATTGCGATACTCGCTATATTAGTAAACATTGGGATATTCAGTATGGTTGTAAATGCTGATATACCTGATTGGTTAAAATATTTATTATTGAGATAGGAGAATAATCAAATGTCAGTTTTGATGATTTTGGTCATTATAGGACTATTAATATTATGGTTTTTACTGTCACCATTTTTTACAGAGATAGGCTCATTTGTCTATAAGATAATAAAAAATAGTGTGACAGAAGAAATAAATAAAGATGAAAAGGAGACAAAAGAATGAAGAAACTAGGAGGATTTGTAGCAGCAATTGTACTTGTAATTGGAGTAATCATATGTATGAAATCTTTAGTAAGAGTACCTGCTGGCTATGCAGCCGTTCAGTACAATGCGAACGGTGGAGTAGAGAAAAAGGTACTTGATCAAGGTTGGCATTGGAAGAGTCCAATGGTAAAGACAACATTATATACAGTTGGTCTTGAGCAGTCATATCTTACAGCTTCTAAAAAAGGAGATTCGCCAGATGATGATAGCTTCACAGCAAGCTCATCAGAGGGTAAGTCAATGACTTTAGAGCTTACTTATACATACCAGTATAAACAAAATAGTGTTGCGGACGTTTTTACAAGATTTAAAGGTCAGAGTGGTAAAGAGGTAAGAGATAGTTTTATCAAACCTAATATTGTTTCTTGGACTAAAGAGGTTGTTGCAAATTACAAAGTATCCGATATTCTTGGTTCTGAAAGAGCGAATATTAATAATTCAGTTTCAGATTATCTTGCAAAGAAATTTGAGCCGTATGGTATTACAATTAGCAACGTATCTTTAATTAATATTGATGTAGATAAAGATACAATGAAAGCTATAAATGCTAAGATTAAGGCTCAGCAGGATGCGGAGACTCAGGCAATTCAGAATCAGACTAACATTGACAAAGCAAAAGCTGACGCTGAAGCAGAGGTTACAAAAGCCAAGGGTGATGCAGACGCAAAGGTTATTGCAGCGCAGGCAGAGGCAGACGCAAATGCAAAGATTAACAGTTCAATTACTGATCAGCTCATCAGAATGAAGGAGGCTGAAGCAAGGCTTAAACATGGATGGGTTACAGTACAGGGAAGTGATACTGTGGTTACAAAGGATGCTAATTCAGACCAGTAAATAGAGAATAACTTGGTGTGGTGAAATTCCACACCATCTCTAATGGGCTGTGGCGAAATTGGTTAGACGCACTGCGCTTTGACCGCAGGTTTTGTGGGTTCAAGTCCCACCAGCCTAGTTAGAAAAAATATAAGGAGGATTAAAAAATGCCAGAGAGTGATTTAAAAATTATTGAAAACTGCTCAGATGATGAGAAGAGAGAGCATTTACATGCTATGAGTAAAGAGAGACTTGTAGAGATAATAATTAGATTAACAAGGAAGTAAAGTGAACTATGTCAGTTAAATTTGCAAAAGATCTTATAAAAGAAATAAATAACAGTGATAAGATTCCTGTTAAAAATAGTTGTGTAACTGGCGATGAATTTGAGAAATGGTTAAGAAGAGAAAAGAAGACAATCGTGATTGAACTTGAAAATTCTCTTTCTTTGGATTAGGAGGTAAATTATGTATTTAGCATATAAAATTGATGAAGATTGCGGTCAGTCTTATATTGAACCAATTGGAATATTAAAGGATAATCTGGATTTAAAAAAATTTGAAAATATATCAGATGATAGAGAAATCCAATATGAAAAAGTTAATATGATTGATTTGAATAATATAAAACCAATTGTTTATATTGATTTTGTATATCGTGCTAGTGGAGAAACCACATATAAGAAAATTATAACAAATACATTATTAACAACGGAATCTAAATGTAATAATGCATATACGTTTAACGACTCTGTACATATTACAAAAGTATTAAAAACTGAAGATGATATTGATGTTGTAGCTAAAAAGCTAAAGAAAATTTCACATAATTTTTTATTTGGAAAATCAATAGAAGAATTAAAAACATCCGATGAACTTGGAATCAGGACAAATAGTTTGTATGTAAAAATTGATGCGAATGATTTGTTTGACAAACTATTGTAATAAGAATGTTCGATTTCTTTGGAAAAATGAAAGGAGAAGATTATGAGTCAGTGGACACATGTAGCAGCAGTTTTTAGATTAGATAGTTTTGGAGAGATTTCAGATGAAGATATTTATAAAGTCTTCGGTAAAGAAGTAACTTGGAATGATTTATACGACTATGACGAATCAGATAATACAAAGACATTGCCTATGGGTAGCGAAGGAACACTAGAAATGAGTATTTGGCATAATTCAGATAAAGGTTGTATGGCATCCACAACAGTATCAATCTTTGGAGATTTAAGAGATTATGGTGGAAGCGATATAGATAAGCTAAAAGAGTGGTTTAATGATTGTTGTGGACAATTTATAGTTAGACAGGCAGTAATGCATGTGATTGACGAATATGCCGATGAACCATTAGTTGTACAGTATGTTGAATAGAAAGAAAACTTCGTTTCCTTTTGATTATAAACGGAGAATATAACAGTAGAAACAATTAACAAAAATAAATATAAGAAAGAAGAGGTACAAAACATGGATGGATTTATGATGTTTAAGAAGGCTTTACAGAAGCACTTCGATAAAATGCAGAAAGAGACTACACATTTATTTGAGGTAAATGTAGACAAAGATGAATTATGGAATACATATCTTGATAGCTTCCCTGCTGGTACAAATGAGATTTTCAGAGAGCGCAGAGAGCATGATTGCAGTTGTTGTAGACAGTTTATTAAGAATATTGGTTCTGCTGTCACTATCAAGGACAACCAGATTCATACGATTTGGGAACTGAATCTTGGCGATACAACATATCAGCCAGTATGTGATGCACTTGATGCTTTTGTAAAAGCTCATACAGTTACAGATATTTATACAACTAAGTTCCCTAAGATTGGTACAGATTTTAACTTTGAGGAAATCAATGGAAAGTCTCATCAGTGGGATCATTTCTTCTTAGAGCTTCCAAATAAGTTTGTAAATAGAAGTAGTCGTTCTAATGAGGAAGTTAAAGGACAGTTCAGAGATACAAGAAACGTATTTAAGCGTTCTCTCGATGAGATTACTATGGATGCACTTGACACAATTCTTGAACTTATCAATTCAAATACACTTTATAAGGGTGAAGAGTGGAAAGGCATACTCACAGAGTTCAAGAAGTATAAGAAGGAATACGATAAGCTGACTTCTGATACTGAAAAGGATTTATATGCTTGGGAAAAGTCGGTAACAGCAGGTATGGCTATCGGTAGAATTAGAAATCATTCTATTGGAACACTTCTTATTAATGTAAGTGAGGATATGGATCTTGACACAGCAGTTAAGAAGTATGAGCAGATTACAGCACCGAGCAATTATAAAAGACCAAAGGCTATTTTTACAAAGAAAATGCTTGAGGATGCAAAGAAGACCATTACAGAACTTGGATATATGGATTCATTACAGAGAAGATTTGCTAATCTGAATGATATTACTGTAAATAATGTACTGTTTTCAAATAAGAGTGCTGCAAGAAGAATGGTTGGTGCAGATGATATTTTTGGGCAGATGGAAAAGGATGTTGCTGTAAGTCCTAAGAAGTTTTCTAAGGTTGAGGAGATTTCAGCACAGGATTTTATTGATAAGGTACTTCCAACTGCAAAGGAAATTGAAGCTTTTGTAGAGAATAAACATGAAAAGAACTTTGTTTCTATGATCGCACCTGTTAATTCAGAAGCTAAGACAATGTTCAAATGGAATAATGGATTATCTTGGGCTTATTCAGGAAACATTACTGACTCTGATATGAAACAGAATGTAAAAGCTGCTGGCGGTAATGTTGACGGTGTGCTCAGATTTTCAATCATGTGGAATGAGGGACAAAATGACAACAGTGACCTTGATGCGCATTGCAAAGAACCTGATGGAAACGAGATTTATTTCAGTAATTGTAGAAAACCTAGTATGTCAAGATGTGGCGGTCAGTTAGATGTTGACATTACACATCCTATGGAGCAGATGGTGGAAAAGCCTTCTGTGGAAAATATTACATGGGCAGATATGTCACGTATGAAGCCAGGTGTTTATAAGTTCTTTGTAAATCAGTATGCAGCAAGAGGAAGTAAAGGATTTAAGGCAGAAATTGAATTCAATGGTGAGATTTTTGCGTTTGAATACAATAGACCTGTTTCTGGTAATGTTCAGGTAGCAGAAGTTATACTTGATGAGAATGGCAACTTCTCAATTAAGGAAAAGCTGTCTGGAAGTTCATCTATTTCAAGTCGTGAGATTTGGGGTGTAAATACAAATCAGTTTGTTCCTGTATCAGTAATTAGTTACAGTCCAAACTATTTTGACGAGCAGGATGGAATTGGTCATAGACATTTATTCTTCTTCCTAAAGGATTGTGTAAACAACGAAAGTCCTAATGGCTATTACAACGAGTTCTTAAAGAGTGACCTTGAAAAGCACAAGAGAGTATTTGAGGCTTTAGGTGCTAAGTGTCATGTAGAAGATACCAATGATCAGCTTTCAGGAATTGGGTTCTCTATGACAAAAAGAGCAGATTTAGTTGTTAAGGTTAAGGGTGCAACAGAGCGTGTAATGAAGATTAAGTTTTAATTAGAATTAGAAAAGGAGATTATTATGACAAACAACGAATTATTTATTAATGCAACAAGAGCAAACTATCAGTTCCCATTCAGAGGAATGATTAACGTAATTGATTTGTGGGATTTATCTCTCACAAATCTGGACTCAGTATTTAAGACACTCAATGCGGAAGTAAAAAAGTCTGAGGAAGAGAGTCTTCTGAATACTAAGTCAAAGGAAGACGAGGAGATTTCTAACAAGATTGAAATTGTTAAGTATATTGTTGGCGTGAAGCTGGATGAGAAAAAGAAGAGAGAAAACGCTAAGAAAAATGCTGAGATGAGACAGAGATTACTTGAAATCAAAGCTAAGAGACAGGATGCAGCACTTGAGAACATGTCTGATGAGGATCTGGACAAGGCACTTGCAGAATTAAGTGAGTAATTGTTATTGATATACCATATATAGTATTAAAAATAAGCAATATATACTATATATGGTATATATTTTACATTAGAAACGCACATTTCTTCGGAATTTTTGGAGGTGAAATAAATGGCAAAATGGGGAACTAAAAATCCACCACAGAAAAAAGGAAGATATTTAGTAACAATAGAAACATCTTTTGGGAGACAGGTAAGACAAGCTGATAGATGTGAATATCCAAAGGGAAATTGGATATGGAATGTTTTGCCAAGTGGTAACACCGTAGATGTGATTGCTTGGCAGAAATGTCCTGAACCATACAGAGAATAAGCGAGGTGAAATAGATGAAAAATGAATTTACATTATATGGTGTAATGGATAAATTAACAGGAAAATTAGTAAGTAATATTACAAGCCCTCGACACAAATATTGGGAAACAAGAAAAACTGCTGAGAATGCGGTTAGAAATTTTATGTCAAGACGTTATAATGCTGATAGGCAGCTAGAAGTTGTAGAAATTGAATGTAAGGTAAAAGTGGTAAACGAGGTGAGAGAGTGAAAATAACAATTGATATTCCAAGAGAATATGAACGAGATTTTATCGCTGATAAGTTCAAAGATTTCTTTTCAAGAGTAATTGCAGATATTAACTGTGATGGAATGTGTGGTTTTTATGAAAAGGAAATCGCAGAAATGTTTTTAGAAGTGTTTGATAAGGCTATTGTTGGTGATGTTAATTTGAATGCAAATGTCATTCCAGTAGTAAACATGTCTTTTAACGAAGAAGATATACAGAAGATGATTCAAGATGAATTAAAGAAATTTCAAATAGAGAATAATCTAATATAGAAAGGCGAAAATTATGGGAAAAATTATTGAAGAGTATACAAGTGAATATGATGTTGGTGATGTAGTAATTTTTAAGACAAAAGATTGTTTGTTATTGGGAATTATAGAAGGATATTATATTGATCATAGTTGTGGTAATTCTTTTTGGTATGATATTAGAACCAATAAAACAAATGTTTATACATATTCTAATAAAGGAGATATTGCAGAGTGGGATATTATTGGGAAAATTGAAGGAGGTTTAAAGGATGAGTGCTTCGCTGAGATAACCAAATTGTAATATCAACTTTTCTATTCAAAGGCTGATTAGCCAAATTTTCCAAGTAAAGCGAGGTAAGAAAATGATTTATTGTAACAATATAGATGCAAGATATAATAGTATATATAGAAATACATTTAATGATTTACAATACATTGATGACGGAACACATTACAATAAAGACATTTGGGCTTTTGCATATAAGGAAGATGAAAGAGCGTTAAATCTTATGTGTAAACCTGTAAAGGGTAAAATCAAAGAAGATAACTATTTCTATGAATATAAAGCAAATGGTAAAGATTTAAAGAAAAACGGTGTCAGTCTTTATGCAAGATTATTTGCCGATACATACGAGGAAGCTGTAGAAGGGTTTAACAAATTAGTTAGAACCAGAATTAGATCTCTAAAAGATGAAATTTATAAACTGGAAGATATGCTGATTATATAATATGTAGGAGGTGAGAAAAATGAATGAACAGAGTGCAAGATTAATAAACGCAAATGAATTTCAAGAAAAAATTCTTAATTATGCATTATCTGATAAGCTAGACAAGATGATTGAGAATACAATATTTTCAAACGATCAGAAATGTAGGTCAGCCATAATTCAGGGCATGATAATAGCTTCTATGATAACAAGTGAATGTAATAGTATTTACATAGATGTTGATAGTATGATACCTATTGAAAATTTTGAAAAATCAGTCAGAGATGAAACTATTGATGAATTTGCAAAACGTATTTTTACAACAGCAGCTCCAATTGGAGAAAATAACATTGAACACTTACAAAATATTGTTAAAGAGATTGTAAGAAAAATGAAGCAGAGTAGAGAATAATATAGTATAGAAAATTTTCTTAACTTGGACATTCGTTCAAGTATTTCCAAAACAAAAATAATTAATGAAATATTTTTTTCATTCGATTAGGCAGACGTGTCTATTTTCGAGTGATTTTTACAACAAAATAATATTAAAACGAAAGGATTTAACAGTAAATTCTAGGATAAATGATTGCGCAATCTCTGTAGATTAAAGGATTTTGACAGAGAATAAAGAAAAAAATAATTATTGTGAGAAGAACTGGAAGTTAGTGAACTTCTGTGAGTTTGATAAATATGCTACAAAAAGCTATTGTGCCATTCATAATGTAGATGAGTCACTGAATTTAGGTGATATTACTAAGGTTGATGAGACAAAACTTGAACCATTTAATATGATTTGTGGAGGTAGTCCTTGTCAGGATTTTTCTGTCGCAGGTAAGCAGAAAGGTTCTGTATGGACTTGTAAAGATTGTGGGCATAAGTATAATCCACTGACAGTTCATTGGTCAGAAAGAGATAAATGTCCATGCTGCGGAAGTAACAACATTGAGAAGACTCGTTCATCTCTTTTGGTAGAGTATCTGAGAGTTATCAGAGCAAATAAACCGAATTTCGGTATGTACGAGAATGTAAAGAATATTGTAGGAAAGCAGTTTAAAGATACATTCAAGATGTTCACAGATGAATTGGACGAGTATGGATACAATGTGTATTGGAAAGTTCTTAATGCAAAAGATTACGGCATTCCTCAGAATCGAGAACGTGTCTATATGATTTTTATTAAAAAAGAATTAGATAATGATAAGTTTGAGTTCCCAAAGCCATTTAATAAGGATTTGAAAGTTAAAGATTTGTTGGAAGATGTTGTAGATGAGAAATTTTATATTGATGACGAGCGTGTTAAAGAAATGATTTCTAAAGCGAAGGGCAGTCCGTACGCAAACAAAAAAGCGAATTTTAATTTGTTTGATGGTGCTTCATCATATGCTATCAGATCACAAGAATTTGTTAGAACTGGTTTTACAGAAGATAGTAGCACGTTGGCAGCACGAGATTATAAAGATCCTCATTGTGTCGTTGTGGGTAAATTAAATTCATCACAAGATGGAGTGGTTGTTTCATCTGAAGGAATTGTACCAACTCTAACAGCAGGACATAGTAATACGCCAAAGGTTTTACATAATAATAGAGTTGCTATTAAGCAAGCAACTAAAAAAGGATATATAGAGTGTGAGGTAGGTGGAGTTGCAGATTTATCGTATCCGACATCCAAAACTAGACGTGGAAGAGTTCAAGATGGTGGTAACATATCGCCAACAATAACAGCTACTGAGACAGGAGTTTGCAAGATTGATGAAGATTTAAGAGTACGAAAGGTAACACCTAAAGAATGTTTTAGGTTAATGGGGTTTCCTGATTCAGCATATCAAGCAGCTCATGATTGCGGAGTAAGTAATACACAGCTATATAAACAAGCTGGCAACAGTATTGTAGTCGATGTACTTTATTATATTTTAAAAGAATTATATAATGCGATGCCTTATTTATTTGATGATTTACAGTTAAGTAGTTATTTCTCAGGTATTGGTGCATTTGAAATTGCATTAGATAGACTTTTTAAGGATATAAATACTGGAAATTTTACAAAATCACAGATGGTATAAATTCTGTCTGTGATAGAAAATTAATTAGAGTTGGTAATATTTCAACTGGAAAATCACAAGCAGGGATGGTATATGACGAAAACGGATTGTTTACAACAATATGTGCATGTACTCATGGATATGCAATTGGATATATTGCTACACATGAATAAGAAGGAGAATATATGAGCGAAGATTTCATTAAAGGTGATATTGTCAAACAGAAAAGTGATGTATTAGAACGGTATAGTGAAGTTGTTGAACCACAATCTGTATTTAGAAATCATATGCTTGTTGATTTCGGTAAGGGTGATGTAAAAGAAGTATCAAGACTGAAAGAAAGCGGAATTTCTTGTGAAAATTTTAGAAGGTGAGACTGTGATTTTACTGATAATGCACATTGCATTAGTCATTTTAAGTATCGCAAACGCTGTTACTGTAAAAGGAAAGATGCAGAAATTTACATGGTCTGCAATGGCTTTATGTTGGCTCGTAATGAGTATATCTAAAATTGCAGAGATGATGTAATTGAAAGAGAGAATATACAAATACAGGATAAATAAATGTTTATCCTGTAACAAGTATTCCAAAAGAAGAAATTCGATTGGATAGTGGGCGTGGGTTTTGTCCATTGAACGTAAAACTTCAAGAAACTATATAAATTACGAATACATATTTGAGGTTTTAGAGCTATGTAATTTTAATTAGTAATAAACCCAACAGAGTTGCTACAGCATTATCACTTGGTTTTAGAGCTATGTAATTTTTAAAATAATAAATAAAGGAAACTAAATGAAAAAAGTTAATCGTGTTGAACAGCAAATAATTAAAAGAAATAATCCTATATATAAAATTGTAGACCAGTATTGTTTCTATTCAAAGAATGTATATAATCAAGCAAATTATATTATTAGACAAGAATTCATTAATAATAAAAATAAAATAGGTGCTTATGATGTCCAAAAACTTATGCAGTCAATGGATTGCTATAAGGAATGTGGTTCGCAAGCAGCACAGAAAACAATACAGCTTGTAGATAAAATGTGGAAAGGCTATTTTGTTGCAATAAAAGATTGGAAGAAAAATCCATCAAAGTATTTAGGAATGCCAAAATTACCTAAGTATTTACCGAAGGATGGCAGACAGGTTTTTATGCTGAAGAATAGACAGTGCTCATTAAATGATAGACAATTCAGAATTGCATTTAAACCTTTTGGTGGTTATACAGTGAATACTCATGCTGAAGGTAAACTGATGCAATGTAGATTTGTTCCCAAAGCCGATTATTATGTTATGGAGATAGTATATGAAATAGAAGTTCCTGAAACGGAGAATATAGTATCAGAGAGAATTGCTGCGATTGACTTAGGTGTTGATAATTTAATGACTATTACAACAAACTGTGACGTGAGTCCAATTATAATAAATGGAAAACCATTAAAGTCAATTAATCAGTATTATAATAAGAAAATTTCAGAAATGAGATCTGCATTAAAGCTGAGAAATGATAGTGATTGGTCAAATGAGATGCAAAGATTTACAACTAAAAGAAATAATCAAGTAGATGACTATATTCAGAAATCAACAAAGATGGTGGTAAATTTTTGTAAGTGTAATGATATTGATACTTTAGTTTGTGGGTATAACTCAGGTTGGAAGCAAGATACCAATATGGGCAAAAGAGTTAATCAGAAATTTGTTACAATTCCATATTTAAGTATCGTACAAAGACTTGAATATAAATGTGAGAATGAAGGAATTAAATTTATTAAAACAAATGAAAGTTATACAAGTGGTACATCTTTTCTTGATGGAGAAGATCCAATTGAGAAAAATTACAATAAAGATAGAAGAATCTATAGAGGGTTATTTCAGAGTGAGAAAGGAGAATATATTAATGCAGATGTAAATGGAAGTTATCAGATAATGAAGAAAGTATTCCCAAAGGCTTTTGTCAATGGGATAGAGGGTGCAGGTTCACATCCAGTAGTCGTAAATATACCACTACAAACGGTTAAATAAAACCAATGAATCAAACCTCGAGAATAATATAAATATAGGTGATCACTTATTATATAGAAACAATGTAAACATGCTAATAAAGAAAGGAATTAAAAACTATGAAAAAATTATTAAGTGCTTTAATTGTAACCATGATGATTGCAGGTTCTACTATCCCAGCATATGCCTGTACACCACCACTTAATCCGCCATCTGTTAAAATCCCAGATATCAACTTTCAGCCTGATGGTGCTTTAGAAGATGCTATTAACAATGCTGTAAAAAACTGGCTTGAGAAATGCGTCCTCGCTACTCCGGTGGTGAAATATGCATCTTACTACAAGAGTGCATCAAGGTATTTTCATTACGCCTATGTGGCATTCAAGTGGTCAGAAGTCGAAAATGCAACGTCTTACAAAGTAAGAATCACAAAGGCTGATGGAACATGGAAAGAATACGACACGACTTATACATCATTTTACTCTACCAATTACAATGATGATTTTATCGCAGATGGTATGGACGGAGCCACAGTAAGCGTCAAAGCTTATGGTGATAACGATACGTTTGGCTGTTGGTCAGATGATACTAATATTACGAGATTTGGATATTAAAAGCTTTGGATATTAAAAGCTTTGACCTATTAACAATTAAATAATAAATACCACAACATATGGTAATTTGTGTGCTATATGTTGTGGTATGAATTAGGAAATTACACTATATATAATTATAAATATATTGATGAATTTGTGATTGGAGGTCACGATTTAAAAACAGAGCTAAAGGAACATATTGGTCAGTATATACATTTTATATTAACTGATTAGGAGAATACATAAATGAGTAACTGTGGCAATAATGACTGTCAATGGCACAAATATTGTGAAAGCGGTTTGATGTGGTATGACGAAGATATTACTGAATGTCGTCATTGGATTAAGCCAAAACCGACTAAGATGAAAAATATAAAAGTAGCGAAAGCTGATTATGATAAGGCAGTTAAGGTATTAAAGAGGAACAAAATAGAGTTCAAATAAAATGAAAGGAGACGAGGTTTGTGTACACAAGAAGGAATTCCTTACTCCAAGTAATTTATGAAATATATGGTTTCTTGGCTTGTCACGAAAACTATACAATATTTAGGACAAAGGTGATTGATTATGGAAATTGAAGAAAGAGACTATATTGAACCAGAATCCATAAATGAAGAAATTATAAATGCTATAAATACAGTTAAAGAGTATTGTAGAGCACATAAAGAATACGAAGATTGTAGAAGATGTGTTATTGGAGACGGTATTAATTGTGGATGTAGCCATCCTTATTTATGGGACATTAGAAAGAAGTAACAAGAGAATATAACAATGTAATTACAATTAAAGAAAGGAAAAGAGTACCATGGGTAAGCTGCGCAGCACTTAGGTACGAGTCATAGAAAATAAAACATTTAATCCATTGAATATAAGTAGTAAATTTGCTATTTGTGGATTACCAATAAGAGTAGATACATATAAGACGTGTAGTTTTGGATGCAAGTATTGTTTCTCAAACTACAGAAAGATAATGGAGTTTGATAAGCAGTTACAGGTAGGCAATATTAAATCGGTAGAAAGAAAACTTGATAAGATATTTAATAAAGGTGAAATAAAACCTGAAAATTTCTTGGATGTATTAATATCAGAAGGATATGACTGGCATTGTGGTGGTATGAGCGATCCATTCCAACCAGCAGAAAAGAAATTTCAAATAACAAAGCAGTTGCTTAATGTAACAAATAAATATGGAATACACATACTTTTTAGCACAAAATCAGATACAACATATGATTGTGATATAAAACCAGATTTACATACATTTCAATTTCTGTTACAAATGTTGATAACCGTACAGATGTTGAACCAAATGTCCCATCTGTTGAAGAGAGATATAAATTCTATAAATCTTTAAAGGAACGAGGATTCAAAGTAGGTATAAGAATTCAGCCGTTCATTCCTAAAATTTCCACTTTAGATATAGTAGACAAATTTAAAGATGCTGACCATTTCACAATTGAAGGTCTTAAACTTGTTCCGCAAAATAAGGAACACAAAGAATATTTACTTGAACTGACAGGGTTGAAATCATCAGATTTTACTCAAATGGGATTACTTAATTTAAAGCCTGAGATACGACTTGAATTATATAAGCCTTTTATTAAGAAGTTACAAGAGAATAATATCTCGTATAGTATTGCGGATAATGATCTACATCAGTTAGGTACATCAAAATGCTGTTGCGGAGATGCTTTAATACACAAGAGTACAGATTTTAACAATACTGCAATGCTGCATAAATATGGAATTAATTATACAAAAGAACAGATAGATTCTGAAATTTTGAAATGTGGTGTTGATTGTTGTAAATGTAATCAGTTGTTCACATCCAATCGTCAAGAGGGCTGTGTAACAGTACGAGATTTTTATGATAAGAGATTTGATAGAAAATCAAGTCCATTTAGTCCAAAATTCTTGTATATAAATCAAAAGTAATTATCATTAAAAGTCCCCCAACCTTCTGACAAAGCCAAAGCTATAAGTTCAAGAGCAATGGACAAAGATGGAATACGTGCTTGTCCTCTTGACGGTTGCATTTTTCCATCAGACGTTTTCCAGATAAAACGATATCCTTCTTTATCATTTTGATTTTCATATGGATATATTACATGCTGTAAACATAAGTAATCTCCATCTTTTGATTGCTTTTTAACTTCATTCAACACTGTTATTCCCATACATTTAACCTCCATTATGTAAAAATCTCCATGTTTATTTGATCATATTTTGTGTGAAAAGTCAAGACAATCATAAAGAAAATTAACTATATAAAATATAAACTCATGAAATGCCCCCTAAAATTAAGGCTTTCAGAGGTTGAAAAAGCAAAGTAAAACCACGTTTCCTTTGGTCATGAAAGTAGGTGAGAAATATAAGTAAAAAAGTACAATTAAATATAAAAGCAACTATTGATGAGAGATGGGTAAATGATTTTTGTTCTATGTTGAAATGGATGGAAACTTGTGGAAACTTAGGACACTCTTCGGTGGTTGGATTTTATTCAGATGGGGATGGAGATTTTAGACCAAAATTTGAATTTGATAGAGAATATGAACAAACAAAAGGATATTGGGATAAAGAAAAGTTGCCCAATATAGAGGTTATGTTTGACGCAGGGTGATCCAATTAAAGAAGCATTTCTTTTGGAAAGGAAAACAATAAATGGAAACATTTTCAATAGTAGATAAGATAGATGTGGATAAGTTAAATACGAAAATTGCAGAATTCGTATATAGAGAAGGACATGAACCTTATATATTTGCAAACAAAGAGACTCTTGATACGTTAATTAAGCCAATTGAGCAAGAATTAAAATTTGTATCGGCAGCAACTGGTATTACGACCTCGTTCAAACGTTGTTTTATTGGTAAATATCGGGGTAATAAAATGTTTGAAGATAACACATTAAAATTTGGTGAGATTGAGCTGAGATAAGAGAATAAATATACATAAAAAATAGAAAGAGAGGTACTGAAAATGGAACAAAAGAAATTTATGGATATATCACGTATCAAAGAAGATACGGAATTAACAGTAGCGAATACAGGTGGTTTCCATGTAGGAGATCATATTGTAATTCAGGAAAAGGTAGATGGGAGCAATTCAGCTATTGCTTATGACAAAGAAACAAATAAGTTAGTTGCATTTTCGAGAAGGCAGACTCTTGATTATAACAATACATTAAATGGATTCTGGAATTGGGTGCAGACATTGGCAGTTGAACCATTTTCAAAATATCCAAATTATGTATTTTTCATGGAGTGGCTTACAAAGCATACTATTAAATATATTCCAGAAGCTTATGGTAAATCATATTTTTATGATGTATATGACAAAGAAAATGAGTGTTATTTGCCACAATCAGAAGTTAAGAGGCTTGCCGATGAATTAAATCTGAGATATGTGCAGACATTTTATGATGGAGAGTTTATCTCTTGGGAGCATTGTATGTCGTTTATGCACAAGTCAGATATTGCGGTTGATATTCCTGAAGGAATTGTTGTTAAGAATCAAACAGAACTTAACAATCCAAATTCAAGAACTCCATTTGTATTAAAGATTGTAAATTCACAGTTTAGTGAAATCAAGAAAGATAATCACAGACAGAAAGTAGAAGATCCTCAGAAATTAGCAGCTAAAGCAAAGGCTTCTGAAATTGTAGAGCAGATTGTCACAAAGAATCGTGTCCAAAAAGAATTATACAAGATGATTGATGAAGGTGTTTTACCTCAAAAGATTGAGCCACAAGACATGAGAATTGTTGCACAGAATTTACCTAAGAGAATTTTTGAGGATTGTGTAAAAGAAGAGAATGAATTAGTTGTTGAGGCTGGTGAATTCTTTGGCAAGATGTGTGGTTCTACAACTATGAATTGGGCTAAGAAGATTATTTTTGGAGAATAAAATATGAAAATAGATTTAATCGAATTAAAATTTAATGACGCTCATTCATACAAGTACAAACCATTTACATATTGTTGCGATGAAATTCAGAATGATAAAGCTATTGTATTTACAGATGAAGATATAAATGATATTGGTGGAGAATATGAAGATGATGGTGTTTCTATTCCACAATTTTGTACTTCATATACAGAAGTTATCACATCTTATGAAGACGAATGGGAGCAGACAGATAATTATCCAATCCAGTTCTGTCCTCATTGTGGTGAAAAGATTGAAATTTCTGTTGTAGAAGAGATTGGTGTATCTGATAAGTACAATGAGCTGACTAAGCAGCGTAAAGAATTATGGAAGAAGTGTCAGAGAACAGATAGTAAAAAAGAAGATTATGAGCTGACAAAACAGGTTAGAAAGTTGGATTACCAGATAGATGACTTCTATGAGTTGGATGAATGGAAAGGAGAATATTAAAGTGGCAAACAGATTATTATTTGAGAAAGACGTAATCAAAGCAGTTGATAAACATACAAAAGATGATGATCGGCTAGACGATGATATTAGCTGTATTCTTGAAGAATTAAAATCACCAATCTTTGTCGGTTCAAAAGAAGCAATAAATAACTTGAAGGTGGAGAATAAACCAATGCAGAAGCAGAGACGAGTATTATTATTTGAGAATGAAAATCTTGACTTAGAGCAGCGTGGTAACAGATATTATTTATCCCTCTATGATAAGGAAGGAAAATTTCAGAGAGAAGTCACTATTGATGTTAAGGATGACTACAATGTTGAACTTAGGAATTGTAAGTAGAGGAGCTTTATGAGATCAGAGATTAAAAGACGACAATTTTCTGAAAATCATCAATCTTGGTTCTCCCATGATTATGCTTGTTGGGCAAATAATCACAACGGTTGGAGAAAGATGAAAAAGAAGAATCGTAGATTATTTAAAAAGAAATATAGAAGAGAAGTTGAGAAAGATATTAATAAAGAATTAAATGATATGCAGTAACAGTAAATTCAGGTTTCATTGGTTATAAAGAGAGAATATTAAATTAAGGAGGTAAGAAAAAATGAAGAGACAGATTAGAAGAGGTACTTTTGAAACTAATTCAAGTAGTACACATGCAATTTGTATTACAAAAAGTGAGTATAGACATAATTCCTTTAGTCATATTGATTTTGAAATTGGCGAATTTGGTTGGGAAAATGATGAATATGATAGTTTATATAATAAGGCTTCATATTTAATTACTGCGATTTTAAGTTTTGATAAAGATGAGGCGGATGAAAATTTACAGAAGTTAAAGGATATTTTAGATAGCAATAATATTGAATACACTCTCCCAGAACTAAAAGTAAAATCATGGAAATATGGTGGTAAAACTAGATATTATTATGATATTGATGGTTACATTGATCATTCATGTGAAACAAAAGATTTTGTCAATGATGTATTATCGGATTCAGATAAACTATTTAGATACTTGTTTGGTAATTCGGTCATTATTACAGGTAATGATAATTCAGATGGATTTAGTGACAGAATGTATGTCAACGAAGGCGAAGAAGAAACAAGTTGGGGTACTTATACAAATTACGGTGGTTTAAAACCAGAATTCGATAATTATGAAGTTTATATGAAAGGAAATTAATGATATGAAAAAGCAGATTAGACGTGGAGTATTTGAAACTAATAGCAGCTCTGTACACAGCTTAACAATGTGTATGGAATCAGATTATGATAGATGGCAGAAAGATAATTTATATCTTTTTAGAGGTTCAGGTTGGTGCTATCCAGATAACAACAAACCTAAAAAGAATCATTTTTATACTAGAGAAGAGGCGATTGCCTTTGAGAAAACTGATAAGTATATTAGAAAAGATTTTGATTGGTCAAATGAAGAGGAGGTAAATGAGATTCTTCATGAAAACGAATTTTATGATTATGAATATTTTTGGAATGAATGTTGCGAGTATTATGAGACTTTTGAAGAGACAATGACCACACCAAATGGTGAGAGAGTTGTGGCTTTTGGATATTACGGTGATAATTAAATAAAATTTAGGAGGATTTTAAGAAATGGAATTATTAGGAAGATATAAGAATGGAAATTATTTTGTGACTTTTCTATCAGATGGAACGAAAATCAGAGAAACAAACGAAGATGAATTTATTCCATCTTTTGCAGAGAATTGTGATTGCAAAATTACTGATAAATGCGATGGTGGATGCCAGTGGTGTTATGAAGGTTGTACTCCAAATGGTAAACATGGAGATATTTTAAATTATAAATTTCTTGACACATTACATCCATATACAGAGCTTGCAATTAATGGTAATGACATGACTCATCCAGATTTAATTCCATTTCTTACAAAACTCAAAAAGAATAAAGTAATTGTTAATCTTACAGTAAATCAAATTCATTTTGAAAAATGTCAAAATATGATTCGTAATTTAGTTGACAATGGATTAATTTATGGATTAGGCGTGTCACTTGTTAAACCAACTAAGAAGTTTATAGATCTTGTAAAACAGTATCCAAATGCCGTTATACATACAATTAACGGAATACTGATTAAGTCAGATATTGAAATGTTGGCAGATAATGGCTTGAAAATGCTTATTTTAGGATATAAAAATTTGAGACGAGGCAATGAGTATTATGAGACTGAAAAGAATAATATTGCAGATAAGCAGCATTGGCTTTATGAAAATCTCGAAAGTATTATCCCTAAATTTGAGGTAGTAAGTTTTGATAATTTGGCATTAGAGCAATTAAATGTAAAAAGACTTTTAACTGAAGAAGAGTGGAGCGAATTCTTTATGGGAGAAGATGGTAATTTTACTTTTTATCTGGATTTAGTTGAAGGGACTTTTGGTAAAAATTCATTGGCAACAAAACGATATTTTATCATGGATAATATTGATGATATGTTTCAGAAGATATTATCTGAGTAACTTCATATGAATGCAACATATCCTTGGATATAGAAAAGAGGCGATTAGGTGTTAGTACCTGCAATTTTATATAGAGAACAGATCAAGAAAGAATTTCAGAAATGTTATTATACACAAGATATGATGTATGAAACTGGCTGCATGTGTAATTGGAGTCCTGAAATTGTGGAATGCCCAAATGAGAGCCAGTTTCAATATGCAATAATTGATAAGAACGAAAAACTGATTGGTTATTTAGGGTATTCCGTTGATTGGTATGCGTCCAAAGCGTATAACTTTGGATTATTCTCATTTGATAGAGGAAATATCTTGGTTGGTAGGGACGTATTCGATAAATTAGAAGAACTGATTAAAACATTACATAGAGTTGAATGGAGAGCTGTTGGTGGCAATCCTGCTTGTAGAGGATATGATAGCTTTATTGAGAGACATAATGGAACGAAACATGTTCTGAAAGATTCAATTAAAGATAAGAATGGTGAATATCACGATGATTTTATTTATGAGATTGTGAGTGGAAAATAATACATTGGAGGTAAAAATATGAGAATTATAAATCGTGGACGTGGGACTGGTAAAACAGCAATGCTCATTTCAACAGCATATGTAACAGGAAAACCAATTATTACATCCACAATGAATAACAAAAACAGCCTTATGAGCATGGCAGAGGAAATGGGTATATCAACCAATATAGAAGTTTATACGATAAATGAATGGTTAGAATATCACAGATCATATATGTCAAGCAATGAAATACTTGTAGACAACGTAGAGTTAATACTTGGAGATGTTTTATCAAAGTTTCTTAATGCCAATGTTATAGCAGGAACTATGACAGTTCCAATGGACGATGTAAAAGACAATATAAAAGAGACTGATAGAAAGCATGGTCATTGGGTTGCATTAGATGAATGCGCAAATGAAGGTGTATATTGCTCAGTTTGTAATAAAAAAATATATAAACTGTATTATGCGAACCAGAAGTTGAAATCAAAATATTGCCCTAATTGTGGTGCAATTATGGATGAGAAAGAGGAATCGAAATAAACCAATCTTTCTTTTGAAAATTTTTAATCATATCTAAGCCATTCGGCTATGGGAATCCCAGTAAATAAGAGAATATTACAGTGTAACTAATAAAAATATTATATATAAAGGAGATTTTAAATGAAGAACACAAATTGGAAAGTGCCAGTAATTATTGGCATAGGAGTATTAGCAGTTATTTTGATGATTGTATTTGGTGTACAGAGTTCGCAGAATAAAGCTATTGCACTTGAGGAGCAGGTAAATACAGCGTCATCAGATATTAAGGTACAGGAAAAGCGAAGAGTTGACCTTGTATATAACCTTGCTGATTGCGTAAAACAGTATGATAAACATGAAGCTGATACATTGACAGCAGTTGCAGATGGTCGTGGATCAACAGGAGATATTGAGAATGTAACAACAGCTATTACAGCAGTTGCAGAAGCATATCCTGAGCTGAAGTCCAATGAGAACTATAAGACTCTTATGAATGAGTTATCTATGACAGAGAATATGATTGCAGAGTATCGCAGCAATTACAATAAACAGATTAAGGAATACAAGCGATATGTGAGAAAGTTCCCTACAAGACAGTTTCTTGGATTGCTTGGATATGAAGTACAGGAATATGAGTATCTGGATTACAATGCGCCAGTTGATGCTCCACAGTCGTTGTTCAAAGAGGATTAGTATATGAGACATGGTAGAAAAGGTTTTGATTTTGGCGATTTTGAAATAACAAAACGTGAAATCTTGGCTAGTATTTCTATCATTGCAGTTATGATTCTGTTTGGTATTCTGATTTCTTCCAAGATTTCAGAACACCAAATGGATAAAAATGAAATTTATAACAAAGCTGTTAAGATAGAAAGTCAAGAAATGTTCCAATATGGAATGGATACAAATGTTGGTAATGCGTTTGTATATGGTGATTTGAAAGCAGTAGATACAGTTACATATCCTGAAATTAGTGGGGAATATATGTATGTAGAAAAAATTAAAGAGCGATATACAAAACATACAAGACGAGTAGCCCATACAAGAACTGTCAATGGTAAATCAAAAACTTATTATACAACAGAAACATATTGGACTTGGGATAGAGTCGGAAGTGAAGATATTAAGTGTAAAGAAATATCATTTTGTGGAGTAAATTTCGCAAGTAATAAGATTGATTTACCTGGTACTGATTATATTGACACAATTAAAGAATCAAGCCATGTAAGGTATAAATATTATGGTGTTGGTACTGAGTATAAAGGAACAATTTTTACAGATTTGAGAGATAAAACCATTTCAGATAATACATCATTTTATAATAATTCGACTATTGATGAGACGATAGAAAGGTTAGAATCTGATTTTCCAATTATTATTTTCTGGATTTTTTGGGTTATTTTAATCGGTGGAATGGTATTTGGGTTCTATTATTTGGATAATAGATGGTTGGATTAAGGATAGAAAGGAGAACAAATGAGTAGCAGTAGCATTTATGGAATAAGAAAAGATTATACAGGAGAAGAGATATTAGAGTATAAAAATTCGTGGTGTTTTTCTCCTATAATTTGGAGTGTCTTGCCAGACAAATATATTCATGACTACATTCAAACACCGTTTGGTTTTAAAAAGGGAATTATCGGAATGGACGGAAATGATGTATGGACAAGAACTAACAAAATCATTAATAAGTGTGATAACACGCCAGATAGAGTTTGTTGGGAGATGTCAAATCAACAGATTTTTCATACATCTGATAAACAGATTATTTCAAATTCTATTATGCAATTCTTAAAACAAAATGATACTTATGATGTATCAGAAGAAGATAATATCCCAGTTTTAAAAAGAGAACATATTATTGAAAGATTTACCGAAATAGCAAATGATATTTTGTCAATTGACGAAAATGAATTTCCATATTTTGTTTTTAAAAATACAACAGTTGATGATGGCGTTAAGAGATGGTTTGAAAAATATGATGAAGAATCTGACGAGTATGTTTCATGTGCAATGTCAGAAAATACAGATGATTTTTATGCAGAATTTGTATTTTTCAAAAATGGGAGGATAGATAAATTTATAAGTAACAAAGATTATCGTTTTGAATCATAGTAAGAAATTTTTCTTTCCTTTGGACAGATTGGAGGTGTGAATATGTATCAAGAATTAAAAGGTAATGAAAATTTTTCAGATAAATACGCAACATGGGTTATAGCATATTGTTTAGATACAGATTCATTTTTTGCAACAAATCAAAGACATTTCTTTTGGGAATATAATGATGAATTCCAATGCGAAAACGATGCAATTAATTATTTCAGAAATCATTTGAATGAGTTTAGAAATGCTAGGAAAGAAATATTGAGTAATTGTGGTGGATGGAGCATTGATAAGGATTTATTTTTAGAAAATACGAAAGAAAGGTTTTCAAATGCAAATAGGAGAATAACACTATTTAAAAGCTACAACATAGAGTAAAACGAGGTGATTAATATTTCAGAGTTACATGATAAATTAATAAGTGATGCTACAAAAGCCTTAATAGTTGGTCAGCAGATGGACAAAATAGGAAAAATGATAAGTGCAACGATAGAAGCTCGAATACAAAATGAACTTGAACAAGAATATAAGAATTTAAAGGTAGAGTCACAAGGAGACTGGCTTGAAGATTTACTTAAGACAGCTAAAGAATTTGACCTTTTAGATGATTTAGCACTTGTTCCTGAATCACCAAAACAAGATATATCTACTCTTAAGAAGAGAATAAAGTATTGTAAGAATCCTATGGAGAAAAAGAAATTAGAACAGGAATTAAATGCTTTATATAAGGAAAATAAAAGAAATAGGAGAACTGTATCATGAAGCTGATTAACAAATATGCGAATTCAAGATATTCAAAAATGAATGAATATTATTGTGAAATCACAACAGAGTTGGATAAACTTGCTGGACTTGATCCTAATGGACACTGGAAACATTATGTGCTTTGTGATTATGAGGATGGTTGTTTACCCATCAGAATTCCAGGTGGAACACTTGGAAGTATTGAATATGACGAGAATAGTGTTATTACTAAAATTCATGTTTGTACTGATTATGTTGTAAAAACTTATCCTGATGATGTAAATGAACAGCTTCAGAAATTCGTTGGTCAGAAGATAGAAATTGGAGAATAAATACATGTCAATAGGTGATGGAAGAAAAACATATTCAGATAGCACATTAAAAACTATGACAAAAGATGAACTGATTGATATTATTCGCTGCTTAGAAAGCAATCTCAGAAATGCTTATGAGACAAATGATATTCAATATGAGAACTGTAAGAGGTTACTGAGTGAAGAGAGAAATAAAACACTTGATGAAATTGTGAATCAAATAGATGAATTTCAAGACTCTTTATCAGGTGGCGGATATGATTACTTTCCAGAAGATGATATTAAGGAATGGTTGAAAAATAAAAAGAGAATAAATTAACAGGAAAGATTCGTTTCTTTCGGAAATTTTAACAGATAGGAGTGATATAAACGAGAGTATATAAAGATAAGCAGTATCTTATTTTCGATTATGAAGATGGACGCACTGTAAAATATGATTTCGCAACAAAGACTGCTATTGGAATTAAGGGTAAACCAGTAAAAAATCTATGTAATCAGTTGAGTGGTTTTACTCTAAATGAATTATTTGATTGTTGTGATGATGAAAAGTATGCAAAGTTTTTACGATTTGTTAGAAATTCAGAAGCATACTCATATTCAATAAGCAATATAGGAACAATTCTTGATAGAGTTCCAAGGTATAGTAAATTTGAACAAATCTTCTCAGCAGGATTTGATGACATTATCAAAGATGGTTATCGGTTCAAGTATTCTATAAATGAGATTCCGAAATCTCTAATCAAATTATGTCGTAAATATCCCATTAAATTATCCAACAATACTGTTAAGTATTATAAAGAAAATCAAGATGCACATTACATAGCTTATAACTTGGATTATCTAAGTTTAGATTTTGATGATATTTATATTGCTTGGAATACAGATATATGGGATAGAGTAGATGGTGTTTGTATTTATTATTCATTTTTTAATAAATTAGTGAATGAATATGGCTACAACGCCAAGGATTTATGGTTGTATCTGGATAGAATCAAGACATTTGAGGCAGTTGAAGATATGGGTTTCTTAATTCGTGAATTGTACGATTATGCTAATATGATGAGTCAACTTAGCCCAAAGTATGATAAGTACCCAAGACATTTTCTTACAACTCATAAAATCGCTTGTAGAAATTACAATCGAATGAAAAAAGAGTTCTCAGAAGAATTATTCAAAAAGAGAATAAATAAACAGTATGAATGTTCTTTTGGTGATTACATATTCATTTATCCAGAATCTACACAGGATATTAAAGATGAGGCTGCATCGCAAAATAACTGCGTATCTTCATACATAGATAAGGTTATTGACGGTAAGTGCCACATTCTTTTCTTGAGGAAGAGGAATAAACCAGATGAGAGTTTGGTAACGATTGAAGTAAGAAATAATCATATTGTACAGGCTAGACGAAGATTCAATGATGACGTAACAGCAGAGGATCAGAAAGCTATTGATGCATTTAACAAAAAATTTGCGAATAAGGAGGATAAAGCAGCATGATTAAAGGTGATCGAATTAAATTAGTTCGTAAGATGGGGGTTTTTGACAACATCGGTGAGATTTGTGAAGTAACTGATATTCAGGAAGGTGGAGTAATCTGTTTTAAGTTTGGAGGTTGTCATCTTGGCTGTATGTCATATGACGAGTACGAGAAGTATTTTGAAAAGGTTGAGACACCTGCAAAGAGAACTTGGAGTAAATGGAATTTGACACATGAACTTACTTTTATTGATATTAAGGGCGATGAAAAGACTATTAAATATCAGTATAGAAATAATGGTAAGAGAATTCAGGTTAGAAGTGGTGCTTTGAAAGCAGGTTCATCTTGTTATGATGAGGACGAATTTAGTCTTAGTAGTGGCTTGGAATTGGCAGAGATGAGATTAATTGTAAAATACCTTGATAATCAGGTTAAGTCGATTGCAAAGGCGATGTAAGAGGAGAATAAGTATATGAAAGCATTTGATAAAATTTTTGATGCAATTAGTAGTCTTAATAACAACATTATACATTTAATTGATTGCTATAAGAGAGAACATGATGATGTGATTAGAACATATAACAGCTACAGAGATATTATTCAGGAACAGGATAGAATCATACAGTCGTTATTGAAATCACAGACAAGCAATAAAGATATGGAATGTATGGTGTTCGTCCCATATTGAGGTAAGCCAGTTGTAATTAAAAATGGCGAAGTAGTCAGCACAGATAATATGACTTCGTTTGATGTTGATTGGGCTTATGATAGACGAACTGATGTGACTGTAAGTATGTAAATGAACGAAGAATTTTTATTAATCGTAGAAAGCTTAGAAAAATATAAGGATCTATTAGAAAACAAGAATGATGAAATTTGTGACGGAATGACTGAAGGTGAGAAGATAGCATATCAGTTAGGAATTACAAATATGTATGAAATGTTGAAACAAATTACTGAGCATGATCGCAACGAAGGTAATTATAACGTATTCGTTCCTGAGATTAAGGAAGAAGAATCTGGTGAATATGATTTAGAAGATTTTATTAAATGGGATTCTAAGAACAGAGAATAAACAAGTACGAATTATCGGTTTCCTTGGGAGGTGAGGTTTTGGAGAAATTATGGGAAAAAGTAGAAGATAAGTTAAATAAGAGTGGTCGAAAGTGGGCAGAAACTGATTACATGCCATATAGATGTGCAGAGTTATTTTGTGAAAAATGCGGTAAGAGTATGGGAGTACAAGATATTGTATACACTGATTTGCGAACACTTATGTACTGTAATGATTGCGTTCAGCCATATGTACGACAAGTACCATATAATTTGACAGACGACAAAGAAATAGTTTTTGATAACGGTTTAACAGTTGAAATCAAATATAAGGATAATTATTATCATGACCTGACTTGTGATAGGATTTGTTACTTTAATAAAAAAGGAAGATATATCAAGATTAAAGGGAAAACTTATTACTTGAATATTAATAATGAATTACAGTTATAAAT
>UMFC01002331.1_pt1 | contig 38544 bp, 31 predicted proteins | sample 1964931 | NCBI WGS metagenome assembly UMFC01 (sample SAMEA4836038, study PRJEB28245) | human gut metagenome | biome: gut microbiome; material: fecal sample | place: Denmark | collected 2008 | reverse complement strand
GTGGAAACACTGCTGTTCCCACGGCTTTCGGTATGTTAAGAGAGTATCTGTATAGCTTTATTACTTTGTCATAAGCTCGCAAACAAGGTTTGCAAACTCAACAGGGTTGTCGATAGACATACCCTCGATAAGCAATGCCTGATCGTAAAGAAGCTTTGCATAGTCTTTCAGCTTGTCCTTATCGTTAGCATAGAGGTCTTTCAGCTTCTCAAAGATAGGGTGGTTTGGATTTATCTCCAGTGCCTTTTCAGCCTTTACCTTATTGCCGTCATTCTGAGGCATAGCGTTGAGGACCTTCTCCATTTCGATAGTTATGCTGCCGTCTGATGAAAGACAAACAGGGTGAGTTTTAAGCTTCTTTGAAAGACGGACAGTCTTTACCTTGTCAGCGATAGCTTCCTGCATGAAAGAGAACATATCCTTGTTCTCTTCGTCAAGCTTTTTAGCCTCTTCCTTTTCTTCCTCTGTGTCAAGGTCGAGATCAGCGTCGCTTATGGACTTGAAAGGCTTGCCGTCATAGTTTATCATCACCTTGATAGCGAACTCGTCAACGTCCTGTGTAAAGTAAAGAACTTCATAGCCCTTATCCTTGATCTTTTCAAGCTGAGGGAGCATTTCGATCCTTTCCTTTGTTTCGCCGCAGGCATAGTAGATCTCTTTCTGATCTTCTTTCATTCTTGAAACATACTCTTTGAGTGTAACGTTCTTGCCGTCAAATGAGGACGGGAACATAAGGAGATCTTTCAGAGTTTCGTTTGCAGCGCCGTATGACTGATAAATGCCAAACTTGAACTGAAGCCCGAATACGCTGTAGAACTTCTCATACTTCTCACGGTCGTTTTTCAGAAGCTTTGCAAGCTCGTTCTTTATGGACTTTTCAAGGTTCTTTGCGATTATCTTGAGCTGTCTGTCCTGCTGTAAAAGCTCACGGGAGATGTTCAGTGAGAGATCCTCAGAGTCAACAACGCCCTTTACAAAGCTGAACCAGTCAGGAAGCAGGTCTGCACATTTTTCCATTATCATTACACCGCTTGAATAAAGCTGGAGTCCCTTTTCATAGTCCTTTGAGTAATAGTCAAAAGGCGCACGGGCAGGTATATAAAGCAGTGCGTCATATGTTGCAACGCCCTCGTTCTTTGAATGGATATGTGCAACAGGTGGCTCATAGTCACCGAACTTCTCCATATAGAAGTTGTTGTAATCCTCGTCCTTTAGCTCGCTCTTGTTCTTCTTCCAGATAGGGGTCATGCTGTTAAGAGTTTCGATAGCCTTGTGTACCTCAGGCTCTTTACCCTCCTCATTATAATGAGTATGCTCGACTTCCATTCTGATAGGGAATCTGATGTAGTCAGAATATTTCTTTACAAGTGACTGTATCTGATACTGATCAAGATATGTTGAATACTTCTCGTCATCAGTATCGTCCTTGAGTTTAAGTGTGATAGTTGTGCCGGCGCCGTCAGGCTTGTCACACTCTTCTATTGTGTAGCCCTCAACACCGTCAGATGTCCACTTATAAGCCTGATCGTTGCCGAAAGCCTTTGTTACAACGGTAACTTCCTTTGCTACCATAAAAGTAGAATAGAAGCCTACACCGAACTGACCGATGATATCAACATCGTCCCCAAGGTCATTGTCTTTCTTGAAAGCGAACGAGCCTGAGTTTGCGATAGTACCAAGGTTGTTTTCAAGATCCTCCTCTGTCATACCGATGCCGTTATCAGAAACTGTAAGCGTTCTGTTTTCCTTGTCGATAGCGATATTGATAGCGAAGTCGCTCTTTTTCATTCCCACAGAAGTGTCTGTCAGGGACTTGAAATACAGCTTATCAATAGCGTCGCTTGCATTTGAGATTATCTCTCTGAGAAAAATCTCCTTATGAGTGTAGATCGAATTGATCATCATATCAAGCAGTCTTTTGGATTCTGCCTTAAATTCTTTTGTCTGCATAAAATCTCGACCTTTCCTTAATAATATTTTACTTTCTTTGAATACTGTTCCATATAATTAGCACTCTATCTATCTGAGTGCTAATTATATTATACAACAAGGTTGATAAAATGCAATAGTTATCACAAAATTTCTCTTATTTATTTACAAATTCATAACATTTCATCACATACCTGACAAAATACCATTTGCAAAAGCACCATGTTGTGTGTTATAATATATAGATAAGACCGAACAAGGGAGGAATAATATTTGACTACCAAAAAGTCCGTTTCCATGCTGACCCCTGAAAAACAGCAGGAAAAGAAACTTCTTACTATAGATTGCGTGAAAATTTCACTTCTGCTCATTTTATACAACCTGCTAAACAGGATATTCGCAGTGTTATTCTTTTACGTTGCATACACTTATCACTCAGGAAAATTCACTCTTAGCTACTCGGCAGTTCTCAGCTATCTGAAAAAGCAGACCGCTTTTATAAGCTCAACTACTTTTTCCATGACGGCAAATTTGTTTATCACTCTTATGAGCGTGCTTGTTTTTGGGATAGTTTTTGCTATACTTTTCCGAAAACGAGAATCAAGCTTTATAAAGCCTAAAAAAGGCACGGCAGTAAAAGGGCTAAAATGGTTTTCAGCCTGCTTTGTGATAAACATTCTGCTGTCACAGCTCATATCTATCCTCACGGGTATACTTGGTCAAAACGGAGTGACAGTTCCCACAAGCGATTTTTCCATTCATCAGCCCTCTGCCATTGCAGTAATAGTGCAGTTCTCATACGTTGTGATAATAGCCCCTATCGTGGAGGAATTTATCTACCGTGGAGCGATCCTCACGGCTCTAAGCCCATACGGAAGGGGTGCGGCGGTGCTTTTCTCGGCACTTGCATTCGGACTTATGCACGGAAATATCCCTCAGGCGGCTTCGGCATTCGGCACAGGACTTGTTTACGCTATTATCGCCGCAAAGTGCGGCTCGATACTGCCAACAGTTATAATACACTGTCTAAACAATCTGCTTGCAAACTTCTCGTCCATATCTGATGCGATAGGACTTGAACACTATGAAACCTTCATGAGCGTTGCTGAGATAGTCATAGGACTGGTAGGCTTTATGGTTCTTTTCACAAGCCTTAAAAAGCTTATCATTGATGACAGCGAAAACGTGCTTACACCGAAAGAATGTCGCAGATACGTCTTTACAAACCCTGCCACTATAGTATATATGCTCTGCCTTATCATACCGATAATAAAGAGTCTTGTCCAAGCAAACAGCTAAAAATCACAAACAAAAAACGGGTGACTGCCAATAACAAATTGACAGCCACCCGATATTTTTTATCCAAAAAGCCTATTAATAAGCCTTGCCCCAAAGCACCATATGCTTCGCAGGCTTTCCACAGCATACGCAGGTATCTGCTATCTCTTCCTGCTCAAACGGGATACATCTTGAACCTACTCCTGTGAGTTCTTTTACCTTATCCTCGCAAGCCTCATCGCCGCACCACATTGCCTTAACAAAGCCGTCGCCCTTTTCCTCAAGAGCCTTTGTTATCTCGTCAAGTGTCTTGCAAACATAGGTACGTCTTTCTCTGTTTTCAAGTGCCTTCGCATAAAGGCCATCATGAACAGCCTGAAGTCTTTCATTTACTGTTTCAACAAGCTCACCAAGCTTGCAGAATACCTTTTCTCTGTTGTGTCTTGTAACAAGCACACACTGATCGTTCTCAATATCCTTTGGACCAATTTCAAGTCTTACAGGAACGCCCTTCATCTCATACTGTGCAAACTTCCAGCCAGGTGACTGCTCTGAATCGTCAAGCTTAACTCTTATGCCTGCATTTTTAAGTGTGTTGTAAAGCTCGTTAGCCTTGTCAAGAACGCCCTCTTTGTGCTGTGCTATAGGTACGATAACTACCTGAACAGGTGCAACAGCAGGTGGCAGAACAAGTCCGTTATCGTCGCCGTGTGTCATTATAACTGCACCGATAAGCCTTGTCGTAACGCCCCATGATGTCTGGAATGGGTGTGCAAGCTTATTATCTCTTCCAGTATAAGTGATATCGAAAGCCTTTGCAAAGCCATCGCCAAAGTAATGCGAAGTGCCTGCCTGCAAAGCCTTGCCGTCGTGCATAAGAGCCTCGATAGCATATGTTGCTTCTGCACCTGCGAACTTGTCGCTCTCTGTCTTTCTGCCCTTTACGACCGGCATAGCAAGCTGCTGCTCGCAGAAATCAGCGTATACGTTGAGCATTCTCTCTGTCTCCTCGATAGCCTCCTCAGGTGTCTCGTGGATAGTATGACCCTCCTGCCACAGGAACTCTCTTGAACGAAGAAATGGTCTTGTTGTTTTTTCCCAACGTACAACAGATACCCACTGATTGTAAAGCTTAGGAAGATCTCTGTAGGAATGAACTATATTAGCATAATGCTCGCAGAAAAGCGTTTCAGACGTTGGTCTTACGCAAAGTCTGTCTTCAAGCTTTTCACTTCCGCCGTATGTTACCCAAGCTACCTCAGGTGCAAAGCCCTCAACGTGGTCTTTCTCCTTCTGAAGCAGGCTCTCAGGGATAAACATAGGCATGCAAACATTTTCATGACCAAGCTCCTTGAACTTTGTGTCAAGTATATGTTGGATATTCTCCCATATTGCGTAGCCGTAAGGTCTTATTACCATACAGCCCTTTACGCTTGTGTATGAAACAAGCTCAGCCTTCATACATATATCAGTATACCACTTTGCGAAATCCTCGTCCATGGAGGTTATCGCATCAACCATTTTCTTATCCTTAGCCATTTATAAAACCTCTTTCTTATATCATTCAGGCATTGTCATTATTCTTGTTGCCGTCGTCTTTTTTAACAGCTTCACTGCTGACATTCTTCTTTTTCTTTTTAAAATTAAGAGCATAGATATCCTCGTTATATATCTTATAGTTGGGATCCCAGCCGTCAATATGGGACTTATCAAATATGCCCTGTACCTTATAGTTCTCAGGATCATTCCCTGTATTCTCACCGTCCACCCTTTCGGGATCGTCCTTTTCGGCAAGCTCAGGGTGACGTTTTTCAATAAATCGTGCTATTTTGGGAGTGATAAGGCAGGCAATGACGATAAAGGTCATTATTACGACACAGCCTGCTGCCAGCTTCAACAGCAATAGCAGTAATTCTTTATTCAGACAAGTCACCTCTTTTCGCAAATATAAAGTTATTATAGCACAATTATTATCCAAATTCAAGAGGTGAAATATGAATTTACCGCCATTTCTGACCTTTAGCACGAAAAAAAGGCGGAACAAAGTCCGCCTTAAAGCATTTTCTTTCGTTTGAAAAAGATTATACACACTATCACTACTATTATACTAAGGGCTATAACACCCGGATACCCCTCTCTAAGTTCGGGCATATTCTGAAAGTTCATGCCATACCAGCCCGTGATAAGGGTCAGAGGGAAAAATATAGTGGATATGACCGTAAGAAACTCCATATTCTTGTTCTGCTGAGCATTGACATGGGACTGATAAGCGTCTCGCACCTGCGTTGCATATTCAAGAAGATGTACAGTTCTGCCCATGAGCCTGTCGGCACGGTCTGAGATAGTGCCGAAATATTTTTTCTGCTTTTTCTCAAAGAAGCCGTTCTCGTCCTCTTCAAGCTCTCTGCCCAGATCCATTATTTCATCATAGTAGCTTCTCAAAATAAGAAGCTCTTTTCTGATAGGCGTTATGGTTTCAAGAAAATCGTCCGTCTTGCCATCGTTTACGTTTTCCTCAAGCTCCATAAGCTTTTGCTCATGTTCCGCAAGAAGCTCGGTGTCACGGAGCATAAATTCGCTGAAAAAATTGTAGATAAAATGCTCCCTGCTCTCTCCCTGATTATGCCTGCTTCTCTGTATGCGTTGAACTAGCCTGAGCGAGAACTCCTCATCGTCTATTATCACCATGTTTTTGTTGTCAATAAAAAACTGTATCCTGTGTCGGCTTCCCTTTATGTCAAGAAGCTTGGGGATAGAAAGCGTGCCTGCCAGACAGAAAGGCTGTGATTCTATCTTACAGAACACAACGTCACGCAGGGATATCACGCCCTCGTAGGTTATGTTCGCCGTTCTGAGGGTTTCCTCTGCGTGAGCAGAGTCGGTAATAAACACAGCCGAGCAAGTTTGTTCGCTTAGCTGTGTTGGTGTTATTTCTTCAAGTGAACCCTTCAGGGCAAATATTGTCATTTATCCTCGACCTCCGCCTTTGAAGCTCTTTCATAGGCAAGATCATAGAAAAATTCCTGAGAATTGAGCGGCTCTTTGCCGTCTGAAACAAGGGTATATTCCCCGTCAGAGTCAAGCTCTCTTGCCTGACAATTATCTGCAAGCATTTTGTCGAACATCATGCTTATCTGAGACTTGATATCCACGTCAAGAATAGGTGTAGCGACCTCAACACGTCTGAGGGTATTTCTTGTCATAAAGTCTGCGGAAGCAATATATATCTTTCTTTCCTCGCCCTTGCCAAACATATAGATACGGGAATGTTCAAGAAAACGTCCTACAATGCTTATTATCCTGATGTTGTCGGTTTCGCCCTCAACGCCTGGGATAAGACAGCATATGCCTCTTACCACAAGGTCTATCTTAACGCCTGCTCTTGAAGCTTCGATAAATCTGTCGATTATCTTCTTATCAGTGAGAGAATTTATCTTCACGCCAATATAGCCCTCTCCCCCTGATTGTGCTATGGCTATCTGCTCGTCTATCATATCAAGCACCTTGTTTTGCAGACAATTCGGTGCAACAAGAAGCTTGTCAACGCTCTTTACAGTATCGTCAGAAGCAAGAGCATTGAACACGTCTATAGCGTCCTTTGCGATGTTCTTATCGCAGGTCATAACAGACAGGTCGGTATAAAGTCTTGAAGTTTTCTCGTTGTAGTTTCCAGTGCCTATCTGAGTATAATACTCGGTCTTTGTGCCTGAACGCTTTGTGATAAGGCAAAGCTTTGAATGTACCTTATAGCCCTCCAGACCATAGATAACAGTACAGCCAGCCTTTTCAAGTCGGCGTGACCACTCGATATTATTTTCCTCATCAAATCTCGCCTTAAGCTCCACCAATACAAGAACGTCCTTGCCATTCTCTGCGGCTTCACAAAGGGCTTCGACCACCTCACTGTGCTTTGCCACACGATACAATGTCATTTTTATAGACACAACATTTTTATCGTCAGCCGCCTCACGAAGCATATTGATAAAAGGCTTTATGCTATCAAAAGGATAAGAAAGCAGTCTGTCTTTCTTTTTTATCTGCGGCAGGATCGGCTTGTTATCGTCAAAGGCAGTAAACCTCTGCGGAACTCTCTTTTTATAGAAAAGCTCGGTTTTCTGTCTGAGTATATCCTGTATCTGGAACAGGAATGACAGATCAAGAGGAGTACTGTTTCTGAAAACAGATTTTTTATTCACTTCAAGCTGTTTGCAGAGCAGGTCAACGATATTGTTATCAAGCTGCCTTGAAAGCTCCAGTCTGACAGGTGCAAGACGTTTTCTTTTCTTGATAAGGTCAGCCATGAACTCACGGTAATCAAGATCTTCGTCGTAAAGTGCGTCAGCGTCGATATCAGCATTTCTTGTAACTCTTATAAGCGACTTTGACTTGACGGTGTAGCCCTTGAAAATTTTCGGGACATAGTGAAGGATAAGCTCTTCAGAAAGCATATACTTGCCTGTTGAACCGACCTTTATAAGGCGTGGGAAGACCTCGCTTCCGCAGGAGATAACACCCAGCTTCTCCTTGGAATTTTTGCTTTCAAGGACAACTGCGGCATAGATATCCTTATTTTTAAGGAAAGGGAAAGGCTGTCTTTTGCCCACCACCATAGGCGACAGGAGCGGAGCTATCTGATTAATAAAATACTGCTCCAACTGAGAATTTTCCTCCACTGTAAGCTTGGAAAAATCAACAAGAGCAACGCCCTGCTCGGCTATTTTCTTCATAAGGTCAGCGTAGATCTTATTTTTACGCTCGTTAAGCTCGCCCACTCTAGCGATAACGGCTTTGAGCTGTTCCTTAGCGGTCATATTTGTTTTATTTTCCCTACTGTCTGGATCGACCTCCATCTGGTCAGTAAGCGAGCCTACACGAACCATAAAGAACTCGTCCAGATTGCTCTGATAGATAGAAGCAAAAGAAAGTCTTTCACAGAGTGGCACGCACTCACGCTCAGCCTCCTCAAGGACTCTTTCATTAAATTTCAGCCATGACAGCTCTCTATTCATAAACACATTTTTCATTGTGCCATACTCCTTTTATTATGATATCAAAACATCTATACTGATTTAATATATTATATCACAAAACGGCAAACTGTTAAAGAGTTTTAAGCAAAATTCATGTAAAATATTCTTATTATACACTTCCTATATTGTAGCTGCACACAAAAATTATGCAAAATGACGCATTTGCTTTTTAGCGAAAGCACAATACTGTGCAAAAAGGCAAAAATCGAAAAAGTCCAAACTTTTTGTGCAAAAAAGGTTGACAACGGGGTATAAATAGTGTATAATAATCAAGTCGCTATGAGAAACGCATATGGCGGTATAGCTCAGTTGGCTAGAGCACTTGGTTCATACCCAGGGTGTCACCGGTTCAAATCCAGTTACCGCTACCACATTTCTCATAGCGAAAAATCGGCCCGTTGGTCAAGAGGTTAAGACGCCGCCCTTTCACGGCGGAATCATGGGTTCAATTCCCGTACGGGTCACCAAATCATATGCTCGGAAACAGCGTAATATCGCCGTTTCCGAGTTTTTCTTTTATACCGAAAATAGGGTTTGTCCGCTATTCGGATTTTGCAGCGGACATTCTTGTTTTATCTTGTGCTATCCTGCGGAAGAAAACTGAACGCTCCGTCCATCGCCTGAGCCACTCTCGCCTGTGCTGTCTGGAACATATGAGCATAGACGTTCAAAGTCGTTCCCGAATTGCAATGCCCTAACGCCCCCGATACTGTTACCACATCAAGACCCGACGAGATCAGAGCCGAAGCTGCGAAGTGTCTGAAACTGTGAATACCGTAGAAAGGCATATCGTTCTTCTCGCAGAACTCTTTCAGCCAGCCATAGGGAGTCTGATTGTTCATGGGTTCGCCGTTCCACTTGACGAACAGCCTGTCGCTCTCTACCCACTTGTCACCCAAGCGGAGTGCTTCCTCGTCCTGCTCGTCCTTCAGCTCTTTGAGGATACCCATGATATAGGGACTGATCTTCAGCACACGCTTTGAACGCTTAGTCTTTGTGGTGTCGGTATAAATGCCACGCTCCGAGGTGTAGTTGCTCGTTCTCTTAATGCTGATGATATTGTTCTCGAAGTCGATGTCCTTCCATTCCAGACCGAGCATTTCGCTCCTGCGGAAACCGCTGTATGCTATCAGATAGAAGAAAGCACGGTACTTTGTGTCCTCACCGTTGATAGCCGTGAGAAGCTGCGCGATCTCCTCCTGGGAGTAGATAGGCTTTTCCTTGACCTCGCCTTTCGGGATAGTCACTTTCCTACAAGGATTGTCCGATACCAAGTCCATACGAACAGCGTAGCTGAACACGTCCGAGATAAAGCTCAGGTTGTGACGTATCGTTTTCGGTGCGAGGGGCTTGCCCGTCTTTTCGTTCGCTCCCTCTTTGGCGAGAGAGTTCACAAAACCCTGCAAATGTCTTGCGGTGATCTTGTCGATACGCAAGTGACCAATAGCAGGATAAACACGGTGCGTAAGCTGGAGCATACGCTCGTATGTAGTGCTTCTGAGAGCGTTTTTAGCGTAGTTCTCGAACCACTCCTCCGCAAGCTCCTGAAACTTCATAGCAGAAGTCTTGAAGCCGTGATTGACCGATTCCTCGAACATCACCGCCTGACGGTTCAGTTCCTTTTCGATCTGCTTTTTGGTCATACCCTCATCAGGCTTCCAAGTCATGGACTGCTCCTTGTGTTTGCCGTTTACATCGTAGCCACAGCTCACTCTGATGAGATAGCTGTCGCCACGCTTTTTTATTGTTGCCATAGATTACCTCCTAAGATCTATGACATACCCTTGTACATCTATAATCTTAGCGCAATATTTCGGGCTTGTCAAGAGATTTGACGTATCTTTTCAGGGTATGTCATAAAGTTTCATCTTTTGTTCTGTTTTATATTATTCCAGTCCCCACGATTTTTTCTTTCTGGTGGTGGACTGCTGCTGTACTTCCTGTTCATGCTGACTGTGAACATACTCCTGTGCCTGTCTGACCTCAGCGTATTTCTGCGGTTCAAAGCGTTTCAGCAGGCTCACAAACTCTGTCAGGTCATCGACCTCAGCTTGCAGAGAAGAAACATCACGGCGCAGTTCCGAGCATTCTCCCGAAGTCTGTTTCAGTCGCTGACGCACATCTTCTGTTTCTTTCAGACTCCTGTCAAGCCGTTCACGCAGAGCGTAAACCGTATCGCCGGACTTGTGGGTGCTGTCACTCAGCTTCTTCATGATCTTGCTCAGACGCTGTGCCTTGGAGATGATTTCGTCCGAATGCTTCATGATAGACAGCTTACCGTCAAGCAGACTTGTTAGTTCTCTGCAAAGCTGCTCACACTCGTCCTCGACCTGAAACTCCTTTTTATAGTCGGGAATGTAGTTGAGTATTGCCTTGACCTGAGCCGACTTTTCTTCTATCTGCTGATCGAGCTTTTCACTCTCCGAGCGTTTTTCAGAAAGCTCCGCTTCCATTTGAGCATTCTGCTCTGCAAGCTCATCATTCTGGCGGCGCTGTTCCTTATACTCAGGTATCTCCAGTGTCCCTCTCGCCTTTTCGGGAACGAGGGGCTTGATACCATGTTCAAGGCAGATTTTATTCAGCACCTCGACCTCGGCAGCTCGCCAACGGGCAATAGCCTGCTTGCCTTCACCGAAGCCCATTTCTTTCAGAGCCTGGGCAATGCCGTTCTGTGTGTCCTGCCCACGCTTGTAGTGACCGACGGGAATGTAGTCGATGTGCAGGTGCGGAGTGGCTTCGTCCATGTGCAGTACAGCGTTAAAAACATAGAAGTTCGGGTTGCGATTCTGGAAACCTTCCATGTACTCTTTCAGGCAGTCAGCCACAAGCTGAAATTCCTCTGTGCCATAACCGGAATCCTCACGCTTTCCGATCTGCACAACGTCCTCATAAAAGCTCTTGCGTTTGTCGGAGGCAGTGCAGACAGTGTTGCAGGGTTTTACCCCAAAGAGATGCTCGTAATAGCTTCCCTGAACCTTGCGGTCGTTACGCTTCTGTTTGGCATTATAACGCTGGGTGGATTCAGCAAAAAGCTGATCGTATGCTTCGCCTATCGGCTGACGCACGAAGGTGATGTTCTGCGGAGTACGGAGCGGATCAACATTGTCCGCCATGAACTCCCTGTTATTGTGAGTCAGAGAACCCTTTCCCTGACCGAATGAGATTCTTTTCTGTTTCATAATTTCGCCTTTCTTGTTCATTGGATTTACTTCTCTATCTCTACGAAATCCAATTCAAAAATCATAGGCATCAACTCCTTTCATGACCGCTGAGGCGGAGAAGGCAAGCACAAGACTTCGCTATGTGCTACGCCAGCCCTGACGGGCGATTTTCCCTGAACGACACAAAATATGGTCGCAGGGAAAAAGCTGCGGAGCAGCGATTACAACGGTGCAGAGCGCCGCTTGTAAACTCCGTAGTACTTATGACGGAGAAATACCCACATCACAAGTACATACGTCGCTCTGCGAGGCTTTGGCGGCTGACAGAGCAGCCAAAAATGTGGGCGCATTTATTCAAAAATCCGCATTACAAAATTTCAGAAATGCGATTCTGAAAACTGCAAAATCAGAACGGTAGCTCCACCTCAACTTCGTACTTTTCGAGGAGCTGATCAAGCTCATTTTCGTAGAGCTTGATTTCCTCATTTGACAGGTAGAGATAGTAGCGAGCGAGAGCATCACGGAGATGCAGACCACTTCTCTTCCAAAGAAAGAATTTCAGCGTTTCGAGCTTGCTCATATATCACGCCCCCTTTCCATTGAAATATGCGATCAGGTCAGCCTTGTTCACAAGAATTTTCCCGTTCCTGCCTTCGCCTGTACGGACGGACTTCACCTTGCCCTGTCTCACAAGCTGGCGGACGGTGTTTTCGGAAAGTCCGCTGATGAGTGCGGCGCTCTCCTTGATAGTCAGCATCTCCACCTTATCTGCGGTCGATGCTTTGGCGGACTGCGGAGCGGAGTTCTCTCCGTCCTCGGTGAGCTGAATGAGCAGCTCCAGAATGTTGTCTACGATCTCTTTTTTCTGTGTTGTAGTCATTGTGATAAACCTCTTTCTTTCTACGGTTTGTGTTTGTAGTCTTATGAACTATCTGCATTTTCAGCACAATCGAAAAATCTCTGCCCCGAAAATGTCGATAATGTCTATTGTTCAGATATTGGGATTGATAAAAACCATGATTCCACTCTTGTTGTTTCCGTTCGCTCCCTGAATGGTCTCACGGCGGAGGTAGTTGTATTCCTCCAACATCTCCATTGTCTCAGCAAAGTCGGCGGCGTTCTTGAACAGTGTGCATCTGCACAGCTTGTAAAGATCGTTCTGTCTGATCTGCTGAATATGCTTGGAGCGTAACTTGTTCAGCACACGTTCAGCCTTGATCGTGCCGATATCAACGTCACCTAAGCTGTAAGCGTATATCGCCTGTTCACGGAAATACTCACCGATCTCAATAGCGTTGCAGAACGTATCCAGTGTCACACGGCTCTCCACAGGCTCAATGTCGTTCAGCGCACACTTGATACAGTGAATGATACCGCACAGACGGAGCAGTTCGCCGTGATACTTGCCGCCCCAGTCTTTGCAGAATGCCATATCCGTGACAAGGTGCGGCTCGATGAAGTTGTTGTAGTAGTCAACGAACTCACCGTATGCCTTGGCATCGAAATGCAGATACAGCTCTTTCTCGTCATGGTAGGTGAACTTCGCTCCGAGGAGCTTATAAATCAAGTCCTTGTAATTCACGGAAACGGATTCAGGCACAGCCTGTGTATCGTACTTGCGTGAACCGATATTGCTGACGGGGAAACAATACATGAACCTCGCTATCAGACCGCTACCCCTGAAAACAGGATTGTTTATCATACCGTCAAAGACATAGGGCTGGCACGCAAGGCAGATGCTCATGTAAGGTTTTTTGAGAACAATGCTCGCCCTGGTCGCTCTGTCGCTGATATATGTTTCGCCGTTCCACGATTTCAGCAGGAGGTCGAGATTCGGAACGTTGTTGGAATAGCGTCCGCTGAAATTTCCGAGCATTCCCGCTTCGTCCGAGATCATCAGGAGCGTTCCGTTTTCTTCAAGCAGGTTCACAAGGGATTCGGGTGTAACATCGTCCACGGCTATCCTGCGGAAGTTGCTGGGCGGAATGTTGCTCAGTTCTGTTTGCAGCTTGGCGATCTCCTCAGCGGTCACATCTTTTTTCTTTTCAAGAGCTTCGAGCTTGCTCTGCAACAGCTTGCGTTCAGCCTGAGAAGTGAAGATGTCCTGCTTGTTGCTCTCGTTCCAGTCGTGTGCAAACTGAATGTACGGACGCTTTATCAGCGACATAACGGGAGACTTCTTGAAGCTCGGCTCTGCTATCGTCAGGGTGTCAAGCACAAGCGGCTCCGTATGGTCACGCTTTGCCGACATACGGTATACTCCCGAAAAGCAGTAGCTCACCGCCGAGAGTATCGAAGTGCCTGCCATTGCAACATCGGTTGAGGTGGTAGTCGCTATCGCCTGCGCCATATCACCTATTATAGGTGGCAGTGCGTTCACAGGGAACGGCAGGAGGTTCGTCCCATCGGGACGGAGGGGTGTGGGCTGAGCCCACTGTGTTTCATTGTTCAACGATCTATCATCGTCCTTTCGTTTGATATTTTATAAAGCGCTTTATAATTGTTGCGGTTAACATGAAGTATGCTGCTCCGCTGTCAGGTATCGTTCTCTCCTGACAATCCAATTTTACCGTAACGGCACTTAGTAAATCCATAATATTACGTTATAATCTGTGCAAATTGCGTTAATTACTTCGGTTTTATCATAACGTATCATGATTTAAACGTTATTATCTTGACTTTTTCGGGGTGCAATGGTATAATTATCATAACGTATTCTATCTTGAACGTTATAGAAAAGGAGTGTAATATGGGCAAAGATAAAAAAATCCTGCTCTATCGCATCGACGAGCAGGCAAAAAGCGTGATATTTGTTGTTACCGAGGATAACGAGAGCGTATGGGGAAAAATCTCCGAGGACGCATACACCGTTATCAGCTTTGATGATGTGTTCAGAGACATAACGGAGTTCAGGAGCAATTTTCTTGACTATGAACAGCTCACAGATGAGCTTATCGGAGCTATCAACGGCAGAGGCGCAGTGTTCCGTGAGATATTGGAACGATTTGATGATAACCGCCTGAACAGCTTCAACTTCTTTACAAGGTACTATTCCGATACGCTCCGTGATGTGTTCACCGAAGCGAGAGCAGACGTAGACAAGGCAGGAGCATTCTTCAATACCCGTGCCTTGAAGAAGTCAACCGAGTATGTCAATGATGTGTTCAACCATATCCGTGAGGTCATGCGTGATGACTGGAACTTCGACTTCAACTCTGAGAGCGATATGAAAGCGTTTCGGCTCAGTTTTGATAAGATAATCATACGGGGAAATGACCGTAATGATATTTACACCGTAGCAGATACTGCCCTTGTGAACTTCTTCTATGATTTCAGTTTTGCGATTCATAATATGAAGCTATATGTTTGCAAGTGTAAGTATTGCGGTAAGGTATTCCTCGGAAAGAAAAATGCTGTTGCCTGTGGAGCAGAGAACTGTCAGGCAACCTATCAGCGTGAAGTCAAGAATGCAAAAAGGCGCAAAAGAGAGAATAGTACTTATAAAGTATACAGCACAAGGCTCAGTAATTATATCGGTCAGCAGAAAACAAAACTGTCTGCCGAGGTGCTTGATGATCCTGCACTTGTGGAAAAGTATGACCAGCAGCGCAAGGTGTTCACGAAGCAGATGCAGGATAAGCTCGATGAGTATGAAGCCGAGAATCGCCTGCCTGATGAGGAGTTGAGTGCTTTCTATGAGAAAATGAAGCAGGACGTTATGAGCTTTGTGTATGCTTTGGAAGCTGAGGCGGAGTGAGGGAACTTTGATTCCGGTGGAGTCGAAGTTGAACACTACCGATTGTTGTCAAAATACATTGACTAAACACCTGTTTTATGCTATACTTATACTATGGGATATTGTAACTATTTGTAAGTTTTACGCTTGTTTAGAGAGGTCGATCAAATGAAACTGTTAGATAGAGTTGTAGAGAGTACAACTGAATATATCGAGACAATGCCAAAGACACTGCGCAAGAAATACGGGCAGTTTTTCACAAGTAAGGAGACGGCTGTGTTCATGGCAGGTCTATTTAATATTTTAGAAGGCTGTATAGAAATTTCTGTACTTGATCCCGGTGCAGGCTCAGGGATACTCTCTATTGCTCTTTTGGAGAGGTTAGATACTCTTTCAGTAAAGAAAGTTAATCTTGTCTGCTATGAAAATGATGATAAAATCATTCCGATACTGAAAGATAACCTCGAATATGCCAAGAATAACGTTTCTTTTCAGTTGACCTATGAGGTCAGAAATGAAAACTATATTTTGGATAACGAGATTGACTATAACAATATGCTCGGTGCAAAGCCTGATCCTTACAAATATGATGTTATCATAGGAAATCCACCATATAAGAAGATACCAAAGGACGCAGTTGAAGCTCACGCTATGCCTGATATATGCTATGGAGCACCTAATCTGTATTTTTTGTTCACTGAGATGGCATTATTCAATCTCAAGAATGATTCAGAAATGGTATTTATCATTCCCCGTTCCTGGACGTCAGGCGCATACTTTAATGCTTTCAGACAAAAGCTGTTTAGTGAGAGTGTTATCGAACATATTCATTTGTTTGTCAGCAGAGATAAGGTTTTTGAAAACGAAAGTGTTTTACAGGAGACTATGATCATAAAACTCCGAAAGACTAACCATAAACCCGCTTATATCACCATAACTTCCACAAACAGCAATAAGGATTTCTCTGAGATCACATCTTTCCAAGCTCCTTATGATATAGTCGTTTGCGGTAAAGATAAATATGTTTATCTTGTCACAAATTCCGAGGAAGTTGAAACTCTTCGACAGCTTAATCAGTGGAACAATACTCTGCCATCGTTGGGACTAAAGATGAAAGCAGGACTAACGGTTGACTTCAGAAATCGTGAAGCCCTCCGAAATACAGCGGAGGAGACTGCTGTTCCTCTATTCTATTCTCAGCACATACAATCCGGAAAGGTAATCTTTCCAATAGGTAAAGAACACGAGTATTTAGTCACTGAGCAGTCAGGACTATTGCAGAAAAATGCTAATTATCTGTTCGTAAAGCGTTTTACCGCAAAGGAAGAACATCGTAGATTACAGTGCGGTGTTTACCTTTCAAGAAAATATCCCGGTTATAAACAGATCAGCACACAGAATAAGATAAACTTTATAGACGGGCTGAAAGGACTTTCTGAGTGTGTTGTATATGGCTTGTATGTGCTTTTCAACTCTACGATGTACGATAGCTATTATAGAATATTGAACGGCTCTACACAGGTGAATTCAACAGAAGTTAATTCTATGCCTGTTCCTCCCATGAGTACAATAGAGTCTATGGGGAAAGAGCTTATTGCCAAGAGAGATATGTCCGAGGAATCATGTGATATGATATTAAGGAGTTACTTATGAGTAAGATAGAAGAAACAAGAGCATTGTTAAAGGAGCTGAATGTACCCAGCAAGCAGCAGGCTGACCTCTGTTGCTATGTCCTTCTCGCAATGGCAGATATAAAGGAAGATGACAACTGGGCAAAAGCAACGAATAAATGGATTCGTATTCATGATGTACTGGCCTTTACAAAAGACAACTACAATGTCGCATATGCTGAAAACAGTCGAGAGACATTTCGTAAACAGGCTATGCACCATTTTCGTAATGCAGCTTTTATAGAAGATAACGGCAAAGCGACCAATAGTCCGAATTATCGTTATAGGCTGACCGAGGAAATGCTTGATCTTATCAGAAGCTACGGAACGGATGCTTGGGCTGACAAAAAAGAAAAATTTTTAGCTGCTCATGAGAGCTTGATAAGTATGTATGAGTCGAAACGCAGTATGCTGAAAATGCCCGTAAACATCAATGGCAACAACTTCACTTTCTCTCCCGGTAAACATAATGAGCTTCAAAAGGCTATTATTGAGGAGTTTGCTCCAAGATTTGCTCCAAACTCTGAATGCCTTTATGTAGGTGATACCATAGAGAAAGACCTTGTAAAGAACATTGACAAGCTGCGTGAGCTTGGATTTGAGATCACTTTGCATGATAAAATGCCTGATGTTGTATTATATCGCGCTGATAAGAATTGGATATACTTCGTAGAATCTGTCACCTCCGTCGGTCCGATGGATCCGAAACGTATAAAGGAAATCGAAGAAATGACTGCTAATGTAACGGCAGGAAAGATATATGTGACAGCGTTCCTCGACTTTAAGACGTTTAAGCAATTCTCTGAGAGCCTTGCGTGGGAAACAGAAGTCTGGATTGCTGATATGCCCGATCATATGATACATCTTAATGGAGATAAATTCCTCGGACCGAGGAAGTGATTCCAAAACACATTTTTTTCTTGGAGTATTATCATGAAAGATTTGAAAACTGTCCTTAATGAATGCAAAAAATATGCTAAAACAGGATACAAGATTGCATCGAATAATGAAAAGAGCTTAAATAGAGCTTTGTCCGCTACTGAGGAAAAGATACGCTCTACATTACTGGAGTTTAATAGTTCGTCCTGTTATTCCCCAGAAGCCACTGCTCTATTGGAAGGGCAATTATCAGACATAGAACGATCTTTTATGAAGCTATCATTTGCCTTCAAAGATGATCTTGAAACTCTTCATTCTAATATGTCTAAGTTCTCTATCACTTTGTTTGGAAGGACAATGGCAGGAAAATCAACATTAATGGAAGTCCTTACTGAAGGTGATGGAAACACCATAGGAAAGGGCGCACAACGTACAACAAGAGATGTCCGCATCTATCCATGGAATGGATTAGAAGTCACAGATGTCCCTGGAATCGGTGCATTTGAGGGAGAGGAAGATGAACAGATTGCATTTGAAGCTGCGAAAAGAGCCGATCTTATTCTATTTTTGATTACCGATGATGCTCCGCAGGCAGCAGAAGCCGATTGTTTTAGTAGAATAATCAATATGGGTAAACCAATTATATGCATAGTTAATGTTAAAGCCTCTATATCTGAAAATACAAGTACAAAACTACTGCAAAGAGATGTAAAAAGAAATTTGATATTAAGCGATTAAACATCATCCGGGATCAGTTCTTAAAGTACGCTGAACAATACGGTCAATCATGGAATCATATCCCGTTTGTATATGTTCATCTAAAATCTGCTTTCTTAGCCCATAAGTCCACAGATAGCGAACTTTCCGATTTTTACTATCAGTTAAGCAGAATTGACTATTTGAAAGAAAGAATAATTGAACAAGTTGAAACTAAGGGTAAGTTTTTTAGAATAAAAACTTTCATAGATATTATATCAAATCCAATTCTGGAGTCTATGGAGAACCTTCTTTCGCAAAGTCATGTTAATAGTACACAAGGAAAAACAATAATAGCAAAAAAGAGGCAATTAGAAACGTGGAAACAGCAGTTTTACGGAGATGGTATACGTCAAATCAGTTCACTGATAGTAAGAATAAAGAGTGATCTGTATTCGGAAGTAGCCGCTTTTGCTGAGGAACATTTTTCTGATAAAAATGCAGACAAAGCTTGGCACTCTTTATTAACAGAACGCAAAATAGAAACACGTTGTCAGGAGTTGTTGGACAACTTAGAGGATACTGCAAACGACAAATTAAAAGAGGTAGCAAGAGAAATATCAAATGAGCTTAAATTCACATCTTCATATGTTGAGGATAAGAATATTAAGATGCACAAGATAATCGACGGAAAAAGAATCTGGAATTGGTCATCGGTTATTGTTGGCGGTGGGTTGTCAATAGGTGCAGGCGTCGCTTACTTTGTAGGCGCAGCAGCTGCCGGACCTTTAGGTTGGGCTGCGTTGGCAGTAACAGGAATTGGGATTTTAGGCTCTTATTTCTTTAAAAGCCGTGACAAAAAAGAACATGAAGCACGAACTCGACTTGAAAATAACCTAAAAGAAAATGTCAGAAAAATGTGTTCTTCTTTACAAAGCCAAATGGAGAAGAATCTCAAAAGCCTTGTATCTGTGCGAATAGATGGTTTACTCCGTGATATGGATAATATCAATACTGTTATTTTTAGGTTGGCGGATACACAACGTGAACTCGCTTGGGGGTTAAATGAACATCTGCTTGAGATGAATGGACAAATAGTTACCGAGGGAATTAGATTGATCGGTGCAGAAGGTCTTCAATATCATGTTCAGTCTGTTGCAAGAATACCCGGAAATGCAAGTCTTATCTTGCTTCGTGATGGCGATAGATTTCCGAATGAACAGACCGAATCTCTATACAAACTGATGTCAGAGCGTATTAATTTCATATACGAAACGGAGGATACACGAACACTTATTTCAAGAGTTTTAGGCAAAGAAATAGATAGAAGACGTATCCGTTTAGAGAATAAAGTTGGTGTTGCATACGTTCCAATAGTTAATGAGACACCAAACATGATCTGCCGAGTAAGACTGGCTCAACAGTTTTCAAAAATGCAAATTATAAAGCTATGAGGTGATCACAATGTTAGAATTTACAGACTACACTGAACGAAGTGAATTGTTGAAACAACAAGTAAAAAAAGCCTTTTCTGACGCCGGTAAAAACCTTGTTTTACGCAATAATGATTCAGGAACAATTAGATTAGTATTTGCAGGACAGTATAGCGCCGGAAAATCTTCAATATTAAAAATGCTCACAGGACGTGATGATATTGAGATCGGAGAAGGAATTACCACTCAACAAGCTAATACATATATTTGGAATGGTATCGAGGTCATAGACACTCCCGGTATTCATACTGAACTCCGCCCAGATCATGATGAAATATCATATGAAGCGATCTCATCCGCCGATATGCTTGTATTTGTAGTCACAAATGAATTGTTTGATTCATATATCGCTGATCATTTCAGAAAACTTGCAATTGATAAAGATAAAGCAGGTGAGATGATACTTGTTGTTAACAAAATGGCAAGGGCTATTGATGGCAATAGTCAATCACAAAAGGATATTATAAGAGATGATATATGTAAGGTCTTATCGCCATATACGCCTGAACAATTGCGGCTTTCTTTCCTTGATGCCGAATCGTATCTTGACAGCATTGTAGAAAGAGATTCAGATGCAGAATTAGCAGATGAATTAGTAGCACGCAGTGGTTATGATGATTTCATCAGAACGCTTGATCAGTTTGTGAAGAGTAAGAATATAACATCTAAGCTGACTACTGATCTATATATTATTGATGAACAGCTTGAAAAGTCAATCATGGAATTACAGCCAAAATCTGTTGATTCAGACATTGATGCATTGGAAGAAAGCCTTATGCAGCAGCGACATTTGCTCATCGAAGCTCGTGGACGTATGCAACAGGAAGTAAAAGATATATATACCTCTGCTGCTTCTCAAATAAGGGCATTAGGATTAGATTCAGCTAATCTGCTCGTTGAGGGTTGTGAGCAAGAAAAAGTCGAAGAAGAATTAAGCGTATATATTCGTAAAGCAGATGATATAATAGAAAAATGCCAAAATGAAGCGGCTGAGATAATTGATGCTCGTCTAAATGAATTGGGAGAAAGACTTGAAGTAATCGAGAACTCCGAATTCTCCAAAAAACTAAAGTCGAGCCTCAGTGGAAAGTTTGACAGCTTGCCGGAGGGAATTAAGAGAATTCTTACTAATGCTGGACCAGGATTTCAAAAAGCAGGACAGGCTGTATTGAATAATGCTTACAAAGCAGGAACACAAGGTGGCTTAAAACTAACTAATTTTTCAGGAAGCACTATTCATCAGATGGTCTTGAAGGTCGGACACTCTATAGGATATAAATTTAAGCCGTGGCAAGCAATCAAACTTACAAAAGGAATTGCAATCGGCGGACAGGTATTAAGCGCACTTGGTGTAGGGTTTACGGTATTCATGCAAATCAAAGCAGATCATGATGAAGAAAGAGTAAGAGAAGACCTTAGAACAAACAGGCAGAACATAAGAAGTCAATTTAATGCAGCTGCAAATGAACTTGAAGATTATTCAAGACAGTATATCAGAGATAATGTCAACAAACCTTTAGAGTCCTCAATTGTTACCATAGATGAAAACATTCAAGAGATAAGGGATTCTCGCACAAACAGGAGCCAGCTGTGCCGTACATTTGAAGCGTTACAGAAGGAATGCAGGCATTTGATCCAGGATATTCATTCGGTAAACAACGAATAATAGTAGAAAATTATTATAATGATTGGTTCAACGAGGGTACTGTCGGCTTTCCCGATTCGCTCGATAAGCCCTCACGCACGATGATGACCTCAGAAACACAAGTCTGCAGGACTTCTCACGTTGTCACCGACTTGCAGACAGGCAGGCTCAGAGCGCTGACACCGATAGAATGCGAAAGGCTCAACGGGTTTCCCGACAACTGGACGAATACGGGTATGCCGGAGAAGATGCGGTATTTTTGTATGGGGAATGCGTTGGTGGTATCGTGTGTATCAAGGATAGCTAAATTATTGAGCATTTGAATAATGATATGGGGTGATTGTAATTGGATAGTACGCTTCATGATCTCGAAGAGTATTTTGAAACTAATCATAAAAACAAAATATTTTTTTCGAGATTAACGGTTGATAACAAAACGTTTCAAGTAATGTATGATTATGATAAAAAAGAAGAAGTAGAAAAATTTGTGTCTAATTTTACAGAATATCTTCCATATTACGTCTATCCCGCAGATGTTTTAGAATGCTTAGATTTAAATGGTGATGTAGCAACGAAACTATCAGATCTCTCTAGAACTTGTTGGTCTGGACCGAGTGTGCCATCCCGTGATTCAAAAGTAAATGGCATTTTTGGAGAAGTGTTTCTAGATTTTTATGAACGCATAGTCAATAAGGCAAAATTAGCATCTACATATGTTAGTCGTCGAGACTTTAATAGTAATTATGAAAATAAAGGATTTGATAATGCATTGTTTTTGATAAACAATGGAGAAATCGAATTCGTTTTTGCAGAATCTAAATTTGTTTCAACCAAAACAACAGCAAAGAATTCTTTATTGGAGGATATAACGGGAAAACCTGCAAGTGGTAATACTCCAGAAAAAAAGGGGCATTTAACAAAAGAGTTTTTAAACGATTATATAACATTTATCGTAGAAAAAAACGCTTTTTTCTCTCAGGAAGACAAAGAACTGCTCAAGCCTTTTTTTCGTGAATTAAACACTTGGTTGATACAAGGGAAAAAAGACTTTATTTCTTTTTTGATACAAAAAAATATTAAAGTCAATTGCGTCTTCTTTGCTATCTTTAAAAGTAATAGTACAAATCCTAAAGATTTTATAGACTGTTACGATGCTATTGAAAAAGAGGCCAAAAATCATTTGAATAATCTTGGATTTACTAATTATAGTGTTGAAATTGTTTTTATTCCAACACAGTCAGAAAGCATGATGATAAAAGGTGAGATAGATGAGTACTATAAAACGAATTGAATTAATTAATGCAATCAACGAATATGTGCTCGATAATAAAACAGAACCTGTTGTAGACATTTTAAATCGGCTACTGGATAATGAAGTAATAAAAAAAGATAACCTTGATTTGATTTTTATGGGCATTGCAACAACGCAAATGTATGGTTTTTTGTCATATCTCAGTAAAGAAGAACAGTTGATGTTTTTCTCCTGTGACTATTTTAGATCAAATTCATACAGAGGCGTAGCTATACCTTTTTATAATAGCGGACAGCTGTCATTTCTATATGAACTTGAAAAAAATAAAAAAGTATTCTTCTCGGCTCCTACTTCATTTGGTAAAACCAGCATAGTAACAGAATATATTTTATCGAATTATAAAACCCTAAACAATATAGCATTTGTTGTTCCAACTAACTCTTTACTAGAGGAACTATATGATAAATTCTTATTTTATAATACTAAACTTGATTTGGACTATTCTATCTCAACTCAACCCTTACAGCAAATCAATGGTAGAAGCATTTTGATGCTTACACCAGAGAGATTTATGAGCGTGGCGGAGAGCCATTTAATAAATTCATTCGATTTAATAGTAATGGATGAAACATATAAGATAGTAGAAGCAAATAATGGAATGATTTCAGATTTTGTAAATCATAGATCATTAAGATTTAGAAAAGTTGCCGATTTAATAGCTGCTGCTAATACTAAGACTATTTTTTTAAGTCCATTTACTTATACATTGACAGAATCTATGAAAGAATTTCTTTCTAAGAACAACATAGTTAAGATTGACCGAAAGTTAGAATATGTCAGGCGAGAAATCATACGAATGGATAGTTCTGATGATACAAAGAAATCCTTCGGCGAAAAAATCATGTATTATCGAAAAAGCGCAACAATTCCAGAAAAAGTAAATTTAATCGTCGGCAAATTACAGCAAGACAGCTCAATAGTGTATGTTCCTAATTATTCAATGGCATATACTGTTGCGACTTCTATTTCTTCTCCATGCTTAAACAAACCCAATGACAGTAGATATCTTGCATTTTTACAACATATTAAAGATAATTATTTGATAGATGAAAGAGAGAGCTGGAGCGTATTTCAAGCTTTAAAAAATGGAATTGGTATTTATATATCGCCAATTCCTAGATACATAAAAAAAGAAATAATAAAACTATATGAAAGAAAGGTTATATCATTATTAGTAGTAACCTCTGCCTTTACCGAAGGAGTAAATACCTGTGCGAGTAATCTGATTTTTACTAGTTTGATCAACGGTCCTAATACAAATAGATTATCGGATATAGATGTTTTGAATGTTGCTGGAAGAGCCGGACGTTTCGCCAAAAATACAACAGGACGAATCTTTTGCATAAATGAAGCTATATACTCTCGTGTAAAAGCACTTCAAGATGCTCATGATATTAAATTAGAAAATTATAATTACAAAAAGCTCCCACAAAGACTTGATTATGAAATAGAAATGATCAATGATGAATATCTTGATGACACTCAAATAAGCCGAAAACAATCATTGCATAAGGAGATGGCTGCTCTTGGCTTATCTTATAGCGACTTGAATATCTCATTAAATGTATCCAACAGCTGGAAAATAATGTTATATAAGCACTTTCTTGATATGGAAGAGAAAGATGTTGCTTTGATCAATCAAAAAATCAATGATATCTGTGATGATGGGAATAGAATCAATGCAATGACGGTTATTTTCCAAGACCTTGATCGTGCTTTCAAGATGAATAATATAAATGTTTTCCCTCATGAACCGTATGAGATCCATCCTTTTGATAGGTCTGGGAAATTTACTTGGGGAAGATTTTATCAGTTTTATGTTTCTGGAAAGCCTAAAAGAATAATATCTAATAATATGTCTTTTATTCAATCTCGATTTAATGCTATCACAAATGGTCAACCGTACTCGAATAAAGCACAGATCGAATCATTATTTGCTGCAAACAAAGCAAGTTGGATATTAAAGTATTATAACAAGGACTTATCACTTAACCTCAATGCGTTCTATGCAGAAACATTCAAAATCATATCGAATATAATTCAGTATAAAACACCTTATTATCTTACTTTTTACATATCTATATTCAGACTGTTTTTAAAGAAGAATCCGCATACTGATATAAAACCTGATGATTATGATATCAATAAAATAATCAACATATTTGAAGATGGAGATTCAGATGACGAGTATTCACAATTATTAGATTACGGGATCCCTATTACAACAGTTAACAAGCTTTCGGAAAATAAAATATCTATTGAAAATATCAAGCAGGGAGACTATGATAAATCTAAATTAGATACATATGAAGCTATTATACTTGATGAAGCTGCTGCACTGATTTAATAGTATCTGCACCTGAAGGCACAGCCGTCTTGTCTCAAATATAAATCATACTACCAAACATCGCTTAGCGTGGCTGATTTGGCAAAGTTTAAGAATCCGAGTAAGCAAATTGGAACATTGATTCCAGCGGAGTCAAAGTCAGAAAAAGCGAAAAATCGAGTAATGCTATTGTTTTTTTGTAATAGATATGATATAATAAGCGAAGATTTACATTAAAGTCCCGTTTGTCAGCATAATGTATGTTTATAATAAAGCTGATGAAGATTTAAATCCCATAAGCTTGCAAAGGAGGCGTGATTATGAAACCGCAAGTACAAAAGCCTATTAATGATAAATTGCATAAACAGCGTGTACAGAGCGTTACTGGAACAATGGCAATCGATGGGCTCACGCTGAGCAAAGCAAGCAGACACAACCTTTACAGATATGCTAGCGGTCAGGTAAATTTCCAGCAAATCATGATTGAGCTGAAAGCAAAGTATCAGAGGGCGGAGTAATGTTTTCGAGAAATGGTGTGTGCCGCTACGCTATGGTTATTCGCTTGACCAAAGTCGTGTGAATCGCATTACAATTCGAGATAATCTATTTCTTCGCAAATTTAACTATGCCATAAGTCAAGACTACTCAACGTGCTAATTTTTTATTTTCTATTAGTCTTCGACTTAATATTTTAATAAAATTTATTGATCTAATTTTACTTTTATGTTATACTAATAAATGGGCATAACAATTGCACTGTATTAGTCATTTAGAACAGGAGAAGATATTATGACAATTAGTGAAATACTTACAGATAGAGAGTTTACAACTATTGATGTGACTTCTACAAGTTGTGACTCTATTCAGCTAATCACAGAAGATCCTCACTACATAAAGACGATGATAAAGCCAATTGAATCCAATGATCGTTGTCAGTTTGTGCTTTTTTCCGCTCCAGGTGCTGTAGGAAAAACCGCACTTGCCAAATTTGTTGCTTACAAAACAAAAGGATTGTACTGGGATCTTTCTAAACTGGTTATCGGTGATAATACATTTATTGGCACTATATATGAGTCTGTCGGTCTTGAAAAAATAGACCAATATATAAAAGGGCTTTCCACTAAAAAAACCGCACTCATAATTGATGCTTTTGATGAAGCAGAGATGATTTCAGGACAAAATGCACTTGAAAACCTTTTATCTGAAATTAATAAGAAAGCAAATCCTGCAGGCACTGTTTTTCTTTTCTCACGCACAGAAACAGCTGATAATATTTCAGAGTACTTGAGACAAAATGAAATCTTATTTTCCCATTATGAATTACAATACTTTAATAACGATCAGGCTAGGGAATTTATTCATAATTTTCTTAAATTTAGACATAATGAAATTAAAGCCTGTGAGTGGAATGAACGGACATATTCAGATTCTAAGGACAGCATAGAGATTTGTATTACTAAATGTTTTGAACAACTTTCTGCTACACTCAGTAATCCAGAAGATAAAAATACACTTCTTGGCTATGCACCTGTTTTAGAGACCATAGCGATTAATTTGCTTAGTGAACGAAATTTGCACAAACTTGCAAATCAGTTACAAGAGCAGAATAATCTTTTTGACACAGTTTATACAATCTTAGTAAGAATTCTTGAAAGAGAACATGACAAAGTGATTCAAGCTCTTCGGCTGAAAATTGAAGGAATTGATGTTTCAAATGATTTCTTTGATAGTTTCTACAGCAAAGAAGAACAGATTTCAAGAGTGATTGCATTTATTACAATGGAAGAAATAGACACTAACCTTCCTGAAAATTGTTGTAGTGCTGAAAACTATGATGATCTGCGTAAAAAATGTGAAGAGGTTTTAAGTGCTTTTACGAAACAGCATCCATTCATAACCTATAATTTTGAGGAAAAAAGATATGATTTTATCGGAAAAGCTTTCCGTGACTACATCTTGGCGTATGCAGTATTAGATCCCAATCTTGAGTTTCTTGCTGAAGAATACTATTCTAGACATCAAGGTATACCTTCACATGTGTTCTGGGATCAATATCTCCTCAACTGTAATAAAACTGTACAAAGTCACCATTTCCGTTATTTACAGAATTCATATAGCTCTAAGCTTACTACTGGAGAGAGTTTTGAAATTGAGATATATGGTGATCAGGAAAAGGTGTTTTGTCAGTTTATACGCAGCAATAAGAGTACAGATGAGTTTAGGAGTTTTGAAGAAGAAAAGCCATTTAAGGTAAGTGTGACTGACAGAGGTTTTGTGTTCAATAGTATAACTAATCTCTCTTTTAACGTTATAGGTGATAATTCTATAGTACATATTAAAAATAGTGGTCGTGATACCAGCATTCAGAATAGTGAGATGCATTGTAAAAAGATAAACATATATGGCAATAATATTGTTTTTTTGAACTATGGATCCGAAGAAACAGAGCTGGTTGCTGAGGAAATCGAATTCAAAGATCCTACTTTCAATTATACAATTAAAGGAACAGCACCTAAATTATCGGCTGATAATCATGAAACTATACCTAAGTTACACAGATACTTTGTTCCATATTCTGATAAGGATGATGGACTTGACATAAAAACATTCATTCATATGATGAGATCGATTTTTATTAAATTCAGAACACATAGCAAGGATATGCCTGCCAAGGACGCTGAGTTTGTCGATTACGTTATTCTTCAGGCTAATCCATCAAAAAAGAAATTATTTGATTGGATGTATGAACTTGGGATATTCTTCCGTGAAAAACATCTTTATAAAATTAAACTTGATAAAATGAAAGAATATCGAATTAGTATGACTGCTTTGAATTGTTCCGACCAGGAACAGTTGAAATATATATATGATGAATATATTAGTTTTCTATCAAGTAAATAATACAAAGAATCGAGTTAAGGTATGATTAAGCAAACTTACATTTATCTTCTATTGAGATGATATAAAATTGAATTAATTATATCATAAATAAACGGCTGCACCAGAAGGCACAGCCGATGCTCCTCAAATATAAACCATACACTCAAACACTGCTTCTCTCGCCATATAGACGAAGCAGTTCTCCAGACCGAGTATCTTTTCAGCATCGCCGCTGAGGAGAGCCTTCTGATAGCAACTATCTGTCTGCTTCCAAAGCTCAACCTGACGGGAGATAGCTTCACTGACTTTTCGCTCCATATCATCGAGATACGGCACGATCCTGCCATCATTGACGAGCCTGCGAATCCTATCAGGGCAATGGCTGTCAGAGAAATGAAGATGATACCTGATGAAGTCGGTGTTGTAGGTCTTGCTCTCCTCAGTCTGCGTGTCAGAATCGAAGTGTGTGAAGGTCACGGTGTTGGTGTCCAGCTTCCACAGCGGAACGTATTTCTTTTTCAGGGAGCTGTAAGCAGTCTGTTCACTTGTATATCTGCTCATAAAAAATCCTCCTACTTATCGTTTAGATATATCAGCGAGCAGACATTAAAATTGGTTCATTTTGTCCGCTGATATAATCTGCACATCGGTTAAAAACGAATAAGTACAAGGGTATGTCGAATGTTTTTTGTCCGCTATTTGTCCGCTAAGGGTGCATAAACTTAGCAAAAAACAGCGTAAACGAAATTTTGCGTATTGTTCTAAAATGACGTATTTTCGGGCTTTTCTGCACATCTTGACAAGTCGCAAAAAGTGCGCCGAGATTTTCAATTCCCGTACGGGTCACCAAACTTGTGCAATAAAATAGATGCACACCTCGAAAAGCTCGTATTTACGAGCTTTTTTTGCGTTTTGAGGGTAAAAATTTCAGGTGTAAAACCGTAGATGCTTTTTCGTAAAAAAAGGATCTGAACCTTCAACAATTAAACATCGTCAAACAAAGCGGCAGACTTTGAGTATATTTTGCTCTAAGCCTGCCGATTTTTTATGAAAAAACTTTCACAAAGTTTTCAATACAAATTTATTGGATCTGCCGATTTTGTTGGTATCTCTTAAAACAGAGAAACCAAAAGCGGGTACTCATAAAGAAGTTTTAATGATTTGAATGAAAGGTTGCATAGAATATCCTACGCAGCCTTTCTCTTTTTGTCGTACTTCATACTGTCAGCGACAGCAGTCGCTACGGCAACGTTGAAACGGTAGTAAATGTCAATCTCCTGTGTGCGATGACCGCTGCTCTTGTCAGGCGCATGAACTACGATCTTCTCGATAAGCTCGTGCATGATCTCTGGTGTAAGTTCCGTTATATTTTCGTACTTCTGCACCACCTGAATGAAAGCGGTCACATCAGCAGACTTCTGCTCGGCAGTATCAATGAAGGAAGTAAGCCCTGCTACTGTAGCTTTGAGGTTCTTCTGCTCGACCTCATATCCTGCCGACATCATCGCAAAGCGTTCATCAGAAATTTTTCCAGATACATTATCCTCATAGAGCCTTGTGAAAAGTCTGTCAAGTTCAGCGATACGCTTCTCAGACTGTTTCAGAGCTTTCTTTGCCTTAGAAAGTTCCGAGGACTGATTCTGAACGGAGTTATTCATAGCCGCCTGCACGAATTCCTCCTCGTTTTCCCTGACATTCACAAGCAGTTTGTTCAGCTCACTCAGTACGATTTCTTTCATCACAATCGTCCTGATGAAGTGAGCTGAGCAAGCATCCTTATCTAAGGAGTATGTTGAACACTTCAAATGCTCCTGATCGGCGGTCAGACTTGTTGCACGGCACAGATACATTTTCTTTCCGCAGTCAGCGCAGTAAACCATACCCGAAAACGGATTGACTTCTTCGTGTTTAGTCGGTCTGCGCTTGTTCTTGCGAAGCTCCTGCACCAGATCAAACTCCTGTTGTGTGATAATAGGTTCATGGGTATTCTCAAATATCAGCCAATCCTCTTTCGGATTATTCACACGCTTCTTGTTTTTGTAGGATTTTACATGAGTGCGAAAGTTGACCGTGTGTCCGCAATATTATGGTTTCTCAAGTATTCCTGAAATAGTTTCACTGCCCCAGCGATCAAGCTTAGCATTCTTGTGACCGTTATCCCTGCCCTGCGATAATGCGTAAGCCGTAGGAGTCGGTATACCCTCCTCCGTGAGAATACGGGCAATCTGTGCCGGACCGTAGCCGTCAATACAAAGACGAAAAATCTTACGAACTACTTCGGCAGTCTCATCGTCAATCACCCACAGGTTCTTATCCGTTTCCGATCTTTTGTAACCGTAAATCGGATAGGAAAGCGGTTTGCCCGACTGACCCTTTGCCTTGAAAACAGCTCGAATCTTCTTACTTGTATCACGAGCGTACCAGTCATTAAAAATGTTCTTGAACGCCATCAGCTCGTTCTCGCTTTTTAAAGTATCAACTCCGTCATTGATCGCAATGTAGCGAACATCATAATCGGGAAAAATAATCTCGATGTACTCGCCAGTTTTCAGATAATCACGACCAAGCCTTGAAAGATCTTTGGTAATGACCGTGCTGACCTTACCAGCTTCTACGTCAGCCATCATTGCTTTGAAGCCGTCACGCTCAAATGTCGTACCCGAAACTCCGTCATCGACATAGTAAACGGTATTACTAAAGCCATTATCCTCTGCATACTTTTTGAGGATAGCCTTCTGATTGGTGATACTGTTGCTTTCACCCTGTAACATATCGTCCTGCGAAAGACGACAATATAATGCTGTTATCTTGTCTGTCATATTAAACCTTCCTTTCCGACAGATACAGCAAGCTATGTTATCATTATAGCGCGCATTTTCACATGATTCAATGCGCCGATATTCCAAAGTTACACAGCCTGCTTCTCGGGTTCTTGTCCGGATTCACCGAGGAGTTTTTCACTTTCTCGAATAATCAGCCTTTTCATTATTTCCGAAAGACTTTCATTTGAAACAGGGCTGAATACAGTTGTCACTGTATAAAAGGTATGCCCAATTTTGTATTCGGACTTTGTGGTAAAAGGATTGTCTGCCTTTTCTTTATCTACGGCAGTATTGTTATTATTCATAGCTTGTACTCCTTAGCTTCTCTTTCTCTATGCTTTTAGAGCGAGGGGGGCGCTTTCTCTATCAGCCCCTCTTTCTGTTTTTGATATAGCCGTGCGTAACGGCATCGCTGCCGCCCCATACACAGCTCACGTCTTGTTGTCGGATATATGTTAATCCTCGTAAGGATTCTGCTTATCCGTAAAGCTCATCTGCTGACCGAATTTATCATCGCTGTTATCGGTATCGCCGTCTTTCTCATCAACGGACTTCGCAGTAGCATCAATACCCGAATCGGTCAGACCGTTTTTTTTCAGCTTTGCCGACTGCTCACGTTCTCTTGCAAGAACTTCGAGCAACTCACGACCTTCGCAGTTGTATTCTGCTTTGATCTCAAGATAGCTCAGGTGAGCATTCTCGTCTAACAACTTTTTGAGCTTTGCCTTGCTGGTCTCGATCGTCGCCTTCAGCTTCTTGATTCTCTTCTCATTCTCCTCGATCTTTTCAAGATACAGCCCCATCGCATTCACCTCACTTTCTGTTTCAACATATTTATGAAACGCATATTTGCGGTCAAATGATCTGACCACGATCACATTATATCGCGCGCTGCCGTATCAAAACAAGCCGCAATGCGCACAAACTTTTGTTCATAGCCTATTAACAATCAACCGGGGAAATTTGCGATTCGAAATTATGAAATGACGCTATTACGCTAATATTTCCACCCGGTCATTTTGACGAAGCCGCTTCTGACTGCCTAAAAAATTTTTCGGATAGCCATTGACGGATTTCGAAATCTTTGGTATAGTGAATATGGGGAATCGCAGTAGCGACGATGATAGAGAAACAGAAGAAGTCGCACAGCTGCAATTCTCGATAAGCGAGAAAAAATCCGAGCTGAAAAGCTCGGAAATGAGATCTTGACCCGCAGGGGCAAATGACTCCCAGCAAGCTCGGTATCATGTGGGCGCACACAGCGACTTTCACATGATACAAAGCTTGGCAGAGGGCGCTGCCCCTACGACCCCGAATTAACAAAAACAGAGAAAGGAAAACTGAAAAGATGAAAGACGAGAACAAGCGTGATCTATGCCTTAAGGTAAGAGTAAGTCAGGCAGAAATTGATGCCATCAAGAAGAAGTTTGAGAACAGTGGCATGAGCAGTCTGAGTGGATTTGTTCGTGCGATGATCTTTGAGGGATACATCGTCCACATGGACGAGAACGAGCTTCACAAGATTTATAAGCTCGCCACAAATATTGCCAACAATATCAATCAGATCGCTGTCCGTGTAAACAGCACGGAATATATTTATAATAATGATATTGCCGAGATCAAGGACGGAGTAAACAAGCTTTGGCAGCCGTTAAACTTTCTGCAAGGTAAGGTTTTGCAGTTGAAGCATTGATCGTAAAACAAAAGTGCTGCCAGGAGTTTTCCCGACAGCACTAAATCTGATATGTGCACATTTCACCAAAATGGTTACAATCATCCTGCAAAGCTGGACTCTGGAGAGATTATCCGCTATAATAGATTCACAATAAAACTTTTGGAAGTAATAGCTATGTTGAAAACACCTGAATTAGCGATGCCGAGAACACGCAAGGTCACTACCATATGCAACAGCAAACGAGAGGTATGGGAGGACTACGAAGAAGCAAAGGCATATTTCCTCGAACTCATGATGTCTACCGAGGAAGAGGAACGGGATCGTGCGGAGTGCGTTTATATCCAGCTCATACATGGGCTGAGTTACTGCACGGACTGAACATTTACAATCTACCTGCCAAATTAAAGAAATACCGCAGACAAGATCAATTATGTCAGCGGTATTTTCTTTAGGTTTATATACTGCTTTAAGCGAACAGCTCTCCCGCCGTATCCTTATAATACTCCGCCTGAGCTGCCCACAAAGCCGCATAAATTTTATGCTCGGCGATCAGACTATCGTGTGTCCCTCGTTCAATAATTCGCCCGTTATCCATAACAGTTATCTCATCACAGAAACGGCAGGATGAAAGACGGTGAGAAATGTATATAGCCGTTCTTGTACCAACTATTCCGTTAAATTTGGTGTAAATGTCATGCTCTGAGATAGGGTCAAGCGCCGCTGTCGGCTCATCAAGAACTATAAAAGGCGAGCCTTTGTATATCGCCCTTGCAAGACATAATTTCTGGGTCTCTCCGCCAGAAATTTCTACACCGCTTTCGTCAAAATCCTTGTAAATACAGGTCTCAATGCCGTTATCCATAGCATTGAGCCGTTCACCCAATCCTGCACGAATAACACAGTCCTTTACACGCTCGCTGTCATAATCGGTATCGGCGGCAACATTCTCCGCAAGGCTGAAGGAAAACAGCTTTGAGTCCTGAAACACCACAGCAAACAACTCCATATACTCTTCGTATTTGTATTTTCTGATGTCAATTCCGTTGAGTGTTATCTCACCTTCGGTAGGGTCATACAGCCTGCAAAGCAGCTTCACAAGCGTGGATTTTCCGCAGCCGTTCTTACCCACAAGAGCCATTTTCTCACCAATACGCCATTTTAGATTTATGTCTTTCAACACATATTCTTGGCTGTCGGGATATTTGAACCAAACGTGTCTGAATTCAAACTCATATTCGTTGTCATTCCGCTTTTCGGTGGGAATAGTACCCTTGTATTTTTCGTCGGGAATGTCGAGAAAGTCGAAATATTTTCTGCAGAATGTGGGTGTTATTTTCAGCAGTCCGTACCCGTTGGATATTTCGGAAATGCCTGCCGAAATGTTTTCAAAATACAATGCAAAAGCAATAACCTCGCCCGGTGTTAACATTCCGCTTGCTGCCCTCATGACTGCAAAGCCGTACATCAGTACCTTTGTAAGAATATTTACAAGTTGAAAAACAAAATTCGGTAACAGTTCCTTTTTATAGCCTTTTAGCCAACCGTCAAAATTCGTTTTCTGTGCAATATTAAGCTCTTTTTCAATAAGTCTCTGCTGAGAGTACATTCTTATCTCTTTTCCGGTACGATAATTGTTTAGCACATACTGATTAAAAAAAAATCTCAACACGTTTTGCCGCAATTATGTTTTTATCGTTTTGTACCTCCTCAAAACCAAGTATCGATTTCGGAATTATCACCAGCGATTTTATAAGTTCCAGAACCGCTGTTATGACCGCCACTGCAATAAATCCCCATACAGATTGAATAAAGCCCTCAAGACCTGCTGTCGCTGTGGGACTTCTGAACGCTGTTGGGATAATAAGCAGAACGCCCGTTACCACCATAAAAAGTCCGCCTATGGTAAGTTTAAAACAATTGCAGACTGCACTGATACCTGCGTTATTATTATTTGGCTGACGCTGTGCGTTTGCAAACCTGTTCTGAGTGTCGGTGCTTTCAAGATGAATATAATCCATTGTCATTACTTTCTGCCAAAGGTTCTTTTGTAGATTTGTGTCCCGTGCAAATTTATGAGAATCCTTACGTCTGAATAGGAATCTCTGTATTACAGAAAGTAAAGCCTGAACACCAACCACTATCACTGCATACAGCAGCAAGGTTTCAACGGGCTTAGCCTGCGCTATTCCGTCAATAACAAGTGCAGACAGATAAATGGATATAAACTGCTCCGAAAGATCAATACAGTATTTAAATGTATCTCTTGCCACAAAGCCTTTGTCTGCGGCATTTACAGCTTTTAGCGTTTGTCTGATCATTTCACGTTTCTCTTTTGCCGTAAGTTTTGTTTCTGTATTCTCACTCATTTGTCTGCACCTCCTCGCCGTTGTAATATGAGCTTTGAAGTTCATAAAGTTCAGCATACTTTCCACCATACTTCATAAGCTCAGAGTGTGTGCCTTCTTCGATCATAGCACCATTTTCTATCATTATTATCCTGTCACAAAAACGTGTTGATGCAAGCCTGTGTGAAATAAACACGCTCGACTTTCCCTTTGAAAAGTCTGCATAATTCAGATACATTTGCTGTTCGGCAATAGGGTCAAGCGCAGCTGTCGGCTCGTCAAGGAGTAAAACAGAACCGCCCTTATACAATGCCCTTGCCAACGCCAGCTTTTGGGTCTGTCCGCCGGAAAGCTCCGTTGCATTCTCAAAAACTGATTTCACAAGACGGGTGTTTTCCTTTTCAGGCAGGCTCATGACCTTATCATATAATCCAGCCTTTTTCAGACAATCATGCACCCTGTCCATATCAATATTGTCAATTTCCGCTCCTGCAACATTTTCTGCTATTGTAACAGGCAACACCGAAACATCCTGAAATACTGCCCCAAAAAGGCTGAAATATTCATCTCTGTTATAGCTGTTCACAGACTTGCCATTTAGTAAGATCTTGCCCTCGGTCGGGTCATAAAGCCCACACATTAGCTTTATCAGTGTTGTTTTTCCTGCTCCGTTAAGTCCCACCAAAGCAAGCTTTTCACCCTTGTGGAGAGTGAACGAGATGTTCTGTATAGTAGGCTTTTCAGCACCGCTGTATTTATAGCTTACGTTTCTGAATTCTATTTCACATTCACCAGTGGGCAGCTTTTCACCCTTGCTGCGATTAGCCTTGTCTGTTATATCAAGATACTCCCTTGAATATGAAATGTTATTTGACAGCCAATTAAATCCCGAATATTTATCAAAAACATTTCTGACAGCAGAGCTGAACTCAGAAATAGAGCCAAAATAAAGAACAAAATCTCCTGCACCGATATTGCCTTTCACTATCATATAGATCACATAGGCGTATGCGGCGAAATTTGATAAATATATCATAAGAACACGAGCGAGGTCATGCCTGAACGACCATTCGTCCTGCTGTTCATACCAGTTAAGACGGTTAGCATATGACCGTGCAAACAGCTTATTAAACCACTTATCCATACCGTAAACACGAACGTCCTTTGCAGTAGAAAAGCCGCCTCCTGCGTGTTGGATATAGTCAAGCTCCCTGTCGTATTTCTGCCAGTTATCTGACATATTCCATATCCACTTCATTTTGTGCCGCTCAATGTAAAAGCTTGCGATCGCAGGTACGCCGACGATAAGCAGCATTATAGGATCAAGCATTGACAGGATAGAGCCGTACGCTACTGCCTGCAATACCGCCATCAAAAAATATTCTATGGTACTTATGGTCTGCCATGTAATATAATCAGACCCGGTTTCCGCTTTTTTCAGAGCGTCATTTTTGTCACAGCTTTCGTTGTTTTCGTAATCTGTTGACATATTTTTTCGGATGATTTTTCGCATCATATGACAAAGGAATTTGTAATCGCCAACATAATTTTGATAAGATGCTGTTTCATTCCATATGTATTTTGATATGCGCTCACCTGTGATAAGCAGAAGGCATATAACCGCAAGCTTTGTTCTCTCCGAAGTACCTAGCGCAAGCTCTACCACATATTTGCTGATAAATGTTCCAAGCAGCGAGTTCACCACAGCCGAGATCAGTTCCACGATAAGCAGCAAAAACATAACAGGCTGACTTTTCCAAAGTTCCAAAAGAATATACCGCATATTCTCCCACGTTTTGTATTTTATCTTCGCCTGTTCCTTATTGTAATTATCCCAGACCTTTTTTCGTTTTTCCTTAGTATATTTTGCGATCTTAACACGTTTCATTTTTCTCACTTCCTTACAACACAGCATATCACAAAATTGACCGTTTGTGTTGATTTCGGAACGAACGGTAAATATACGGAACGAAAGGTAAGATTTATCCGCTTAATGGTAATAATAACTCCGTTGCAAACACTCCTTCTTCATACTGACGGTTGACATATCCGCCATACTTCTTTGCAATACGGTCGATACGAAACAGTCCAAAACCGTGAGTGCCTGCCTTTGTAGTGCGAAAAAATACCCTTGTCACGCTGAATGGAGGGAGAGGAGTTCTGTACTGAGAGATAAAACTGTCCTTTGAACTTGTCAATGTACACACGAAGAAAGCGCTTGTCACAGGGCAGTTTCTCACACGCTTCTATAGCGTTATCAAGGAGATTTCCGAGCACGGAACACATTTCCACATCTGTCATTTCAATACCTTTTGGAATGTGTGCCTTGACATTGAGCTGAATGCTTTTTTGCTCCGCAACAGACAGCTTGCTGTTCAGCACAGCATCCGCCATGACATTACCTGTCTGAATGGAAGTATCAGTTTGAGTCAGATCATCGGCAAGTTCATCAAGATACTGTTCCAGCTCGCCTTGGTCACCGTCGAGGCGGTTTTTCATATTTTGAATATGATTGCGGTAATCGTGCCGCCATTCCTGCATCTGACGGTACATATTCTGTATTTCCACAGTCTGCTTGCTGATAAGGTCACTCTGAAACCGGGCAATACGCTTATCCACCAGATGATAAAACAGTTTGCGAAGTAAGAAAAATGCAGAAATCAGCAGTGCAATACAGGCGATAGTAATAGCTGTTTTCATTCCCGGTTCTCCTTGTAATATGCAATAAATGCTCTGTTTACGCTGTCGTATAATCTGCGTGAAACAGGTATCTTTTTTCCGCTGTTCATTGTGACCTCAGTTTTGGAAATACTGCTGATGTATCCAATGTTCACTATATAGGAACGGTGACAGGGCACAAAGTCTTTTCCAAGCTTTTCAGCAGTAGTGCTTAATCCACAGGTGCAGATAACTTCTTTACCGTCCCAAAGTGTAACTTGCGTTTTCTTCCCGAATGCTTCAAGATATACTATATCATCGTAGTTTACACAAACAGACTCATCACCAACAGGCAGAATAACTCTGCGGTATGCTTTGTGACGGTCTGCATACCGGTCAAGCACAGCAAAAAGTTTATTCTTGTCCACAGGCTTCAGCAGATAATGAAGAGCTTCCACATCATAGCCGTCCTGCATAAACTCAGAGTAGCCAGTGATGAATATAATCGGCAGCATATCACCTTTTGCTCTCAGGTTTCTGGCAAGTTCCATACCGTTCATATTACCCATTTCAATATCAAGCAGAAGAAGGTCACAATGTTTGTCGGGATAGCTGAACAGAAATTGTTCTGCCGAATTGTATTCCGTAATAATAATCTGATTGTTCCATTCTCTCAGCATATTTTTCAAATAGTTGGTCTGACTTTTATCATCGTCACATATTGCTATTGTTAACATCTGTGCTCACTTCCATAAAGCGTTCGTTGTTTCTCCAATTATATCAGATAGAAGTGAAAAAGTCAATTGACAGAAAATCAATAGAGCCTTTCTCCGTGTTTTGATGAAAATCTGCTATACATACGAAAAACAGGCAGATACCTTATACGAAGTATCCGCCTGTTTTTGTTTCATAGCCTGCTGTATAGGTCTTTACATAATAGTTGTTGAAAAACTTCTATATTAGTACCGACCTAATAGTATCGGCTTTTTTCATTTCTAAGGAAAGAGAT
>UMFC01003611.1_pt1 | contig 44417 bp, 34 predicted proteins | sample 1964931 | NCBI WGS metagenome assembly UMFC01 (sample SAMEA4836038, study PRJEB28245) | human gut metagenome | biome: gut microbiome; material: fecal sample | place: Denmark | collected 2008 | reverse complement strand
GAATAGTTGGTGTAGATTTGCCTCAGAATAAAAGAGGTGAGATTGCGTTAACATACGTATATGGTATCGGACGCAGTAGTTCAGCAAAAATTTTGGATAAGGCAGGCGTAGATCGTGACCTGAAAGTAAAGGATTGGACTGATGATCAGGCTGCTAAGATCCGTGAAATCATTGGTGCTGAATACAAGGTTGAAGGTGATCTTCGTTCTGAAATCCAGTTGAACATTAAGCGATTAATGGATATTGGTTGCTACCGTGGTGTTCGTCACCGCTTGGGTCTGCCCGTTAGAGGTCAGAGCACAAAGAACAATGCTCGTACACGTAAGGGAAGAAAGAAAACAGTTGCAAATAAGAAAAAAGCTACTAAATAATTGTTAATATGGCAAAAAAAACAGTCGCAGCTAAAAAAAGAAATGTCAAGGTTGATGCTAATGGACAGTTGCATGTTCATTCTTCATTCAATAACATTATCGTTTCTTTGGCAAACAGCGAAGGCCAGATTATTGCATGGTCTTCTGCAGGTAAGATGGGATTTAGAGGTTCTAAGAAGAACACTCCTTATGCAGCTCAGATGGCTGCCCAGGATTGTGCAAAAGTGGCATACGATCTTGGCCTGAGAAAGGTAAAGGCTTATGTAAAGGGTCCTGGAAACGGACGTGAGTCTGCAATCAGAACTGTACATGGAGCTGGAATTGAAGTTACTGAAATTATCGACGTAACTCCATTGCCTCACAACGGTTGTCGTCCTCCTAAAAGAAGAAGAGTATAATAAAGATAACCTATTTAGATGTAACTTGATTTTGTTAAATAATGGATTGCAATTCCTTTCTGTAATCGCGGCTGCAACAAATTGAGTTCATGAATAACAATTAAATTAAGAAAGAAAATGGCTAGATATACTGGACCAAAAACTAGAATTGCACGTAAATTCGGTGAAGCAATCTTTGGAGCAGATAAAGTTTTGTCTAAGAAAAACTATCCTCCTGGACAACATGGTAACAACCGTCGCAGAAAAACTTCTGAATACGGTGTCATGTTGGCTGAAAAGCAGAAAGCTAAATATACTTACGGTGTGTTGGAGAAACAATTCCGTAACATGTTTGAGAAAGCAGCAAGTATGAACGGTATTACTGGTGAAATCTTGTTGCAGAGCCTTGAATGTCGTTTGGACAACGTAGTGTTCCGTTTGGGTATTGCACCGACTCGTGCTGCTGCTCGTCAGCTTGTAGGTCACAAGCACATTACTGTAGATGGTAAGGTTGTAAACATTCCTTCTTTCTCTGTAAAACCGGGTCAGTTGGTAGGTGTTCGTGAAAAATCTAAGTCTTTGGAAGTTGTTGCTAACTCTTTGGCTGGATTTAACCACAGCAAATATCCTTGGTTGGAATGGGATGAAAACTCTAAGACTGGTAAATTGTTGCATGTTCCAGAAAGAGCTGACATTCCTGAAAACATTAAAGAACACTTGATCGTTGAATTGTACTCTAAATAATAATTAATTTCATGGCGATATTAGCATTTCAAAAACCTGATAAAGTATTAATGTTGGAAGCGGATTCCAAATTCGGGAAATTCGAATTCCGTCCGCTTGAACCCGGTTTCGGTATTACCGTAGGTAATGCTTTACGCCGTATTCTTCTTTCTTCGTTGGAAGGTTATGCAATTAACACAATCCGTATTGAGGGTGTGGAACATGAATTTGCTACAATTCCGGGTGTGAAAGAAGATGTCACTAACATTATCTTGAATCTGAAGCAAGTTCGATTCAAGCGAGTAGTTGAGGAATTCGAAAATGAGAAGGTAAGCATTACCGTTGAGAATTCTACTGAATTTAAGGCAGGTGATATTGGTAAGTATTTGACCGGATTTGAAGTGTTAAATCCTGAATTGGTTATTTGCCATTTAGATTCAAAAGCAACTATGCAGATAGACATTACAATCAACAAAGGTCGTGGATATGTTCCGGCTGACGAAAACCGTGAATTCTGCACCGATGTGAATGTAATTCCTATCGATTCTATTTACACTCCGATTCGTAATGTGAAATATGCGGTGGAAAACTATCGTGTAGAACAGAAGACTGACTATGAAAAGTTGGTGCTGGAAATTACGACGGACGGTTCCATTCACCCGAAGGAAGCGCTGAAAGAAGCTGCAAAAATTTTGATTCACCACTTCATGCTGTTCTCTGATGAAAAGATTACTCTTGAAACATCAGATGCAGAAGGAAATGAAGAATTCGATGAAGAAGTATTGCACATGCGTCAGTTGCTGAAGACCAAATTGGTTGATATGGACTTGTCAGTTCGTGCCTTGAACTGTTTGAAGGCTGCCGATGTAGAAACATTGGGTGACTTGGTTCAGTTCAATAAGACCGACCTGCTGAAGTTCCGTAACTTCGGTAAGAAATCGCTCACTGAGCTTGATGATTTGCTCGAGAGTCTGAATCTTTCGTTTGGAACAGATATTTCTAAGTATAAATTAGACAAAGAATAAACAATGAGACATAATAAAAAATTCAACCATTTAGGTCGTACTGCTTCTCACAGAAATGCAATGCTGTCAAACATGGCATGTTCTTTGATCAAGCACAAAAGAATCACTACGACTGTTGCGAAGGCTAAAGCTTTGAAGAAGTTCGTTGAGCCGCTGATTACAAGATCTAAAGATGACACTACTAACTCACGTCGTGTTGTATTTAGCAATCTTCAGGACAAATATGCTGTAACTGAACTGTTCAAAGAAATCTCTGTAAAAGTTGCTGATCGTCCGGGTGGTTACACTCGTATTATCAAGACTGGTCACCGTTTGGGTGATAACGCTGAAATGTGTTTCATCGAATTGGTTGACTACAACGAGAACATGGCTAAGACAGCTGCCAAGAAAGCTACTCGTACTCGTCGTTCTAAGAAATCAGCTGCAACTGCAGAAGCACCGACTGCTGAAGCTGCTGCAACTGAAGCTACTACAGAGGAAGCCCCTAAAGCTGAATAATTCTGTAACATGCTATATACTTAAAAGGCTATGCGTTTGCATAGCCTTTTTTATGCTCTATTGGGATTGAAAAACATCAAGGTCTTGGGAAAACATTGTCAATAAAAAAGGCTCGTGAAATCAGATTTAAACCTGCTTCACGAGCTTTTTATGTGATTACCTTGATAATCTTTTGTGAGATTATGCTTCTTGCATTTTGGCTTTGAATGCTAAGGCATACATGCGCATTTGTTTTACCATGGCAAGCAGACCATTACTACGGGTTGGTGAGAGGTGTTCTTTCAGTCCAATCTTCTCAATGAAGTAAAGGTCAGATTCCAGAATTTCGTCTGGTGTGTGTCCAGATACCACCTGGATAAGTAAAGATATGATGCCTTTCACGATTAATGCGTCGCTCTCTGCCTGAAATACCACCTTGCCGTCTACCAGATCAGCTTGTAACCAAACGCGGCTCTGACAGCCGTCAATCAGGTTCTGTTCGGTTTTATATTTCGGGTCAAGCGGCTGTTGGTCATTGCCTAAATCAATCAGCAGCTGATATTTGTCCATCCAATCGTCGAAGTCGCTGAATTCTTCGATCACTTCGTCCTGGAGTTCATTGATAGTTTTCATTGCGGTAGTGTTTAATTATTTTTCGTTATAAATTACCCCCATCACCGTTTGTCCTACGGCTTGAAGAGTGGCTTTGTCAATATTCTCTAAGCTGTCGTCCAGTGTGTGCCAGGTCGGGTTAAAGCCAGTGTTGCTTTGCGTGTCGTAGTGAATAATATCTACGCACGGAATCTGGCGGTACTGGTTTACATACACATGGTCGTCGGTAACCTGACCGCCGTCTTCCTTGATGAAGTAATTGCTGTAACCCAGATGGTCGGCCATTTTCCAGATTTTCTTCATGGCATTGTTTGCCGTCTGCTTGGAGAACGCTTCGTAGTAGAATGTGGCATTCTTTCCGCCTACCATATCGAGCAAGATACCAAACCGAGCCTTGTAATCAGGTACGTGAGGAATGCGGCCCCAGTACTGCGAACCCAGACACCAGGTATCTGGTTTATAAGTACCTTCGTAGAAATCCGGTGTGCCGTAATCTTCTGAATCGAAGAATATCAGGTCGATACCGATTTGTGGTGCCTGTTGTTGGATCTGGCGGGCAATTTCGAGCAATACACCTACACCACTGGCACCATCGTTGGCTCCATCTATCGGTTTCTGGTGATTAGACTTTTCATCCTGGTCAGCGTATGGACGGCTATCCCAATGCGCACACAGCATCACTCGCTTTTTGTTTTCCGGCTGGTAAGCCCCGATGATGTTGCGCGATTTCAGGATGGTACCATTGTATGCCACCAAATCTGCATGCTGGTTGTACACCTTCGCACCGAATTTCTCCAGTTGTGCGGCCAGGTAATCGCCGCATTTCCGGTGGGCCTCCGTATTAGGAACACGAGGTCCGAATTGCACCTGTGCGGCAATATAAGCGTATGCACTATCCGCATTGAATGCCGGTGCCTGCACTATAGCCGCTTCAGATTCTTCTATTTGCTGGCTGTTCTTCTGACTGCTTCCGCAAGAGAGGAAAGCCCCTCCTGTCATTAAGGCAGTTACTGCCAGCAGATTCTTTATTGAAATCATAATTCACTTGTTTTGATTGTGGTGCAAAGGTAAACTTATTTTTGTACACGCCTTGCAACGGCAATCGGGTTTTAAACTTTATTTGTAGGAGCCATTCTCCTGTACTTGCTGCATGACACGCAAGAAGTTACCTCCCCAAATGCGCCGGATGTCTTCCTCGTTGTACCGTTCATGAAGCAACTGACGAGTCAGATTGATCATTTCCGAAGAGTCGTTGCATCCGATAATACCTCCGTCACCGTCAAAGTCGCTGCCGATTCCCACATGTTCGATACCCATCACGTTCACCATGTGATTCAGGTGTTCGATGGCATCCAAGATGTGAGCCGGACGCTCCTTACGGAGGAAGCCGCTATACAAGCATACCTGTACCACGCCTCCCTTGCGGGCTATGGCACGAAGCTGCTCGTCGGTCAGGTTACGGGGATGGTCGCAGAGCGCACGGCTGGAAGAATGCGAACAAACCACCGGTTGGCTGCTGATGTCCAGTGTCTCGTAGAATGTCCGTTCCCCACTGTGCGACAAATCTACCATCATTCCCAGGCGGTTCATCTCCTGAATAACCTGCTCTCCAAACGGAGTAACTCCCAAGTTCTCTTCATTGTAGCGTGCAGAACCGCAGATGTCGTTGTTCCCATTGTGGCAGAGCGTCATATACACTACTCCCCGTTTCCGGAAATGTGCGACCCGGCTTAAATCCTTTCCGATGGCATATCCGTTTTCAATGCCTAACATGATGGCCTTCTTTCCTTCCCGTTTCAGACGGTATAAGTCGTTGGGGGAATAAGCGATGTCTACAGCCGTACAGTTCATAGCTACCATCTCCTCAATCTCATTCAGCAGACGGTCTGCCTTGGCCGTTGCAGCCAGCAGCGCTTCATCCGTACGTTCTTTCTGTTCCAGGTAAGCCACCATGATGGTTGCATCCTGCCGTCCCTCCGTCATTTTATGTAGGTCCACTTTAATCTTCGGGTCCCGTGCGTGGAAGCGGATATGCTGGTCGAAGAACATCGGAGTATCGCAGTGCGTGTCGAGAATCAGCAGACGCTCATGCAGCTTCTTGGCCTTCTGGAATGAACCAGCTTCACGGACGAGCCATCCGAACAACGGCATCATGCACTTGTCCTGATTCAGAATGAAACATTCCGGATGCCACTGCACCCCTATAATAGATTTGTATTCTGTGCTTTCTATTGCCTCTATTACTCCATCGGGTGCCGTAGCCGATACACGGAAACCCGGAGCAGCTTCTTTCACGGCCTGATGGTGGAAAGAGTTTACAGCTACCTCCTTGGCGTTTAAGATACGTGCCAACAGACTGCCTTCTGCTAACTCTACCCTGTGCGATGGGAAACTCCGTTCCAAATCCTGACTGTGTTTAATCGATGGGGTCTCTTTCTGTGCATAGATGTCCTGATAGAGTGTGCCTCCCAATGCCGCATTGATGACCTGCATCCCTCGGCAGATACCTAATATCGGAATCTGTCGGTTGGCAGCCAGGCGTGTCAGAAGCAGTTCCTGGCGGTCGCGGTACGGATTGATGCTGTGAAGTTCCCGGATAGGATCTTCGTGCAGGAATAACGGATTCAAGTCGCCTCCTCCGGTGAGTAACAGCCCGTCAAGCTGCTCAAGCGTATTAATCAGCAAGTTCGTATCCTCGTAGGGAGGAATGACCACCGGTACCCCTCCGGCCTGAATGATAGACTGATAATACCCCGGAGCCAATGTCAGATTACCGTCGCTGAAGTTTCCGGTAAGTCCGATAAGCGGTGCTTCCTTATGATTGGGGAAGCGGCTGTGAATGCCCTCGTCGAGGGCCTGCATATCGAAAGAAAAATTTGTTTTCATGTGTTCCTTCTTTATTTACCAAGTAAGGCAAATATAGAGAGAACTTGCGAATTATGCGCACAAGAAAAGAAGGAATAAAGTAAATAATTGACAAATGAGATAGTGTCTCATAAAAAAGGGAATACAATACTTTCTAAAAAGAAGCTCGTATTCCCCGTTCGTGTGTATAAGATAACGTTTTATCAGTCGAGATTCTGTATGGTCTCTTTGCGGATTTCCTTACCGTGCTGACTGTACACAATCGTAAATAAAGTCTGGTTGTCAATCTTGGCTGCGTTTATGCAAGGCAGGCGAAGTTTTACACTTTCATAAGGTGAGAGAGCTTTCACTTGTCCTTCTGCCAGTTTTACTCCATTGATCAGTACGGTCAGGTCTGTTTCTTCTGAGGCGGACAAACCGAAATTCTTCACTTCCAGTTCCAATTGCTTGTCATACGCCATAGGATATGCCGCCGACAGGCATGCCGGATGATAATTGACGTAAGGCAGTCTGGCATAGCCGTACAGCAAATCTCCTTTTTTCGTCTTTCCGAGTAGTTTGGGAGCAAATTCATCTTTTCTGATGGTATTGTTTCTGCCATCGAATACGATAATCAGGTCCTTGCCCGAAGCGATACGTTTGACAGCCTTGCATCCCTTTCCGTAATTTACGTCCGAGGAGCTTCCGAATCTCAGCGATTTCATGTCGAAATCCTTGAAGTCAACTCCTTCCTCCGCTTTCACCAGTACCTTGATTTCTTTGGTCTGGGCGGTAATCGTATCTTCGTTCAGGACAGACAAGCGCAATCCTTTATTCAGAGGGATACATATATTCTTTGAACTGTGTCGGTCGTTTGGAAGGTCCTCCCATTTGATGGTATCGATAACGGCAAAGTTGGCCTGAATGGGGCGTCCGTATTCATCCTGGAACACTTTCATGCGCTCATATTTAAACCAGTTTTCCTTGTAACCATCCTTGTGAACAGCTATTCCCGGAGTGTAAGCTTCGCCCTCCTCCGTAATCCAGTGGATACCGTCAATGGAACGCTGGTAGTAGGCAATTCTTCCCAGCCAGTCGTTGACGATAAGGTGATATTGCAAGCTGTCTTTCCAGATAACCGGGTCCTCGAATTCCCCGTTTACGTCCGGATACACACTTCTGTCACTTACCTGTTGATAGGGAGAGATGCCGTTTTCACTAATCCATACCCCTCCTCCACGGCATACCATCAGATAAGAACCGTCACTTCTTTTAGCAAAAGTCAGGTTAGACAGCCCCTCAATGATTTTTCTGTTTCTCTTGTCGAAGGTGAAATGACTGTACGTCCACGGCCCATTCAGGCTGTCTGCAATGTAATATCCGTCGATAACGTACACCACGGGACGTCCGTCTTTTAGTATAAATGCTTCTGGATTATGTCCCTTCCCAATTGTGTCGCAGATGATATAAGGTCCGCTCAAACAGTCACTTGTCGTATGGAATACGGTAGATTTGGGCCATGTCATGTGTCCCTTAGGTGAGTTTTCCGGCCATCCGCAGACAAAGAGATGGTATTTGTTATCCTTACCTTTGAGAATGTTTCCTCCCCAGAAAGAAAGTTCCGGATTCTCAATTCCGTTGTCAACGTACCGGAGACGTACCGAGTCAGTTCCCCACACATTCTCGCCGGACTTCCCGTCGGGCATAGGCAGAAACCGGTCTTTAAACCGTCCTCCATCGATAAGGTTTTTCCATTCGGCAGGTAATGTACGCTCTGTGATTTGTGCATTTGCACAGAGACTGAACAATAAGGTTAAAAAGCAGAATATATTTTTCATGGTAAGTATTATGTATAATTCTTTACAAAAGTAGGTATATCTCCTTGCACGATTGTAGCATATAATACGTACTTCGTAGGATTTTATCGACAAATTGACGTTGGGAGGATTTTTCCTCCTCCGGCTCTATAGCATTAATTAGCATCTCAAATAGATATTTATTCAAATTATTTTCTCATATTTGTTTAAAATCTAATGATATGGAACTGATTCGAACCCTTTCTCAGATGGTCAACTGCCTGCGTTCGCGCGGTATACGACGGAAAGTGGCGGTGGTCTGCCCGAACGATCCGCACACGGAATATGTCATTATCCGTAGCTTGAGAGAGGAGATTGCTGAATATCTGCTGGTCACAGATTCTGCTCACTTGAAAGAAGCGATCGACTTGCGGGCGGCTTCTCCCGACTTTGTACGCATTTACGAAGCTGGAACACCGGATGAAGCGGCTGCGCTGGCTGTGCAACTGGTACGTACGGGTGAGGCGGAAGTCCTGATGAAGGGACTTATCAACACCGACAACCTGCTGCGTGCAGTCCTGAAAAAAGGAGAGGGACTGTTACCCGAAGGAGGGGTGCTGAGCCATGTGGCCGTGGCGCAGGTACCTTTGTATCATAAACTGCTGTTTTTTTCGGATGCGGCAGTAATTCCTCGTCCTACTTTGGAACAATACCGTTCAATGATAGCCAACGACCTGGCTTTATGTCGTACGTTGGGATGCGAAGAACCCCGGGTGGCAATGATACACTGCACGGAGAAAATCAACGAGAAATTTCCCCATACCTTGAGCTACGTGGAACTGAAAAAAGAAGCGCAGGAAGGTCGTTTCGGAAAAGTCTTTATCGACGGGCCGATGGATGCCAAGACCGCCTGCGACAAGCACAGCGGGGAGATAAAAGGACTTTCCTCGCCAGTGGTAGGCAATGCAGATATTCTGATTTTCCCTAATATAGAATCGGGCAATACGTTTTACAAAACCCTGTCTCTGTTTGGCGATGCGAATATGGCAGGTATGCTGACCGGTACCATCGCACCGGTAGTAGTGCCTTCGCGGAGTGACTCCGGAAACTCCAAATACTACAGTCTGGTACTGGCATGTCTGGCAGGGACACGAAAAGAATAAAACTAGACCTTATGAAGATACTTGTCATCAACCCGGGATCCACTTCTACGAAGCTGGCAGTCTACGAGAATGAGAACCCCATCTGGCGTGAAAGCATTGCGCATCCCTCCAAGGAGTTGGCCGGCTTTCACCATATCAATGAACAATATGAGTACCGTCGCAAGTGTGTGCACGATACGCTGGAAAAGGCTGGCATTCCGCTTGTCTTTGATGCCGTGATTGCCCGTGGAGGCTTGTTGAAACCTACTCCCGGTGGAGTATACCAGATTAACGAGCGAATCAAGCATGATTTATGGCATGCCGATATGGAACACGCATCGAATCTGGCGGCCTGGATTGCCGATGAGATTGCGCATTGTGCTGGTTGCCCTTCTTATTTGGCCGATCCGGTGGTGACTGATGAGTTGCGTGATTTGGCCCGTATCTCCGGTATTCCGGAATTGCCGCGCATCTCCATTTTCCATGCCCTGAACAGTCGGGCTGTTTCCCGTAGTTATGCAGCTCGTATCGGACGAAAGTATGAAGAACTAAATCTGATTGTAGCCCATTTGGGAGGAGGCATCTCGGTCAGTGCCCATCATTATGGAAAGGTAGTCGATGTCAATAACGCTTTGAATGGAGAAGGGCCTTTCAGTCCGGAGCGGGCAGGAACGTTGCCAGCACGCCAGTTGGTGGATATGTGTTTCAGCGGGAAATATACCTACGCCGAAATCCGTAAGATGATAAACGGTCGGGGAGGTCTGGTGGCTCATTTGGGTACCACCGATGTACAGAGTATTATCCGTTGGGCACATGCCGGAGCCGAAAAGCACAAGCTGGTGCTGGATGCCATGCTTTATACGGTAGCCAAGCAGGTCGGTGCCATGCACATCGCGCTTCACGGACAGACTGATGCAGTGATTCTGACTGGAGGTATCGCTTTCAATGACTATTGCATTCAGGGGTTGCGTGAATGGCTGGAAGGCCTGGCTCCGATTGTGGTAATTCCCGGTGAGGATGAAATGGGAGCATTGGCCATGAATGCCTTGGGGGTGCTGCGAGGAGAATTGACTTTGCAGGAGTATGCGCCGGAAACTTCATCTGATTGATTTGCCGGCAGAATTAATTGAAGCTCCGGGCAAGTATTTTTTGAAATCTCCTTGCATATTCTCTGTTTCACAGTGCGGGATTTGTATTTCACAGTGTGAAATATGTATCCCACACTGTGGTTTTTGTATCCCACAGTGTGAAACAGAGAATTCTTCCCTGCGTTTCAAAGAAAAGACGCTGAGAAAGAGTGATTTATGTGGATAGTATGGATCTTTGTCTGAAAAATGGGTATGGAGTGGGATATAGAGACTTCCCGGAAGCTGCGGTAATGGCACAAAAAAACGGCTTTAAAGGGTATTTATAACTCCTTTAAAGCCGTATATAATGTGGTACCTTTTCTACTTAATTACTGTTCATATTCCTTCTTCCGCTTCGGATTTATAGGGAACCAGCCTTTCAGTACGCGTTCGCGCTGTTCGAAGACCTCCTTGATGGTCCAGAAAGAAGAGAATGAGAAAACTCCCAACAAGGTCGACAGCAGAATCTGACTTACTAGTATGTAATCGATAACCTATATTTCAGTAATTTAACGTGAGTTCGATATAAGGATTAAAATTATTTATTTGAAAATTAGGAACATAGCGATAAAAGCATTAAATTTATAGTGATGAATTATAACATTCAAGCGATTACCACTATGTTCTCAGAGGATAAAATTACGGAGATTTATTGTATGGCGGATGATTTTTGCAAGGAATTTGCCAAAACACAGGAAAAATATATGGTTGAAGACAAGGATCACAAGCACCGGAACAAGCCGAACCGGATGAGCGATGCGGAAATCATGGTCATCCTAATCCTGTTCCATTCGAAAGGCTTCAGATGTTTCAAGCATTACTACAAGGAATATGTGTGCAAGCATCTGACGCATCTCTTTCCAAAACGTGTGTCCTATAACCGTTTTGTGGAATTGGAGAAGGAAGTGCTGTTGCAATTGACCGTTTTCATCAAGGAAGTCCTGTTGGGCACTTGTACCGGCATCAGCTTTGTGGATTCCACCCCGCTGCGTGTATGCCGGAACCAACGCATATTGATTCACAAGACTTTTAAGGGTCTCGCCGAACGTGGGAAATGCTCCATGGGATGCTTCTTCGGATTCAAACTGCACCTGGTATCAACGATAAAGGGGAAATCCTCAATTTCATGTTCACGCCGGGAAATGTGGATGACCGCGAGCCTTTGAAACAGGAAAAGTTCCTGAAGAACATAAGAGGAAAGCTCTGCGCGGACAAGGGATATATCGGGCAAACTCTGTTCGAGAACCTATTCATTAACGGCATACAGTTGATAACCAAAGTGAAGAGTAACATGAAGAATTCCCTAATGAGTGTGGCGGACAAAATCCTGCTGAGGAAACGTGCGTTGATAGAAACGGTCAATGACGAGTTAAAGAATATTGCTCAGATTGAACACTCCAGACACCGTTCTTTCAACAACTTCATTGCCAACTCGCTCTCTGCCATAGCGGCATACTGCTTCTTTGAAAAGAAGCCCGCCATTGACGTTCGTTTTGTCAAGGACGGGCAACTTACTTTGTTTTGAGTTATATCGAACTCACGTTAAGTTACCTGATAAGTCGGGATTCCTCTCTCATTTATTGAAAACTCAAGTGTAATATTGCCCGACGGAGAAGAGATGCTTTCTGCTTTTGCCATAAAGCACGATAAAAGCAGAAAGGCTGCTATTATTATTTTCATAACTATCTTTCTTTTTATAAATTCATTTATTTGGAATAAACGACACGGACCTTTACTTCGGTTGTACAGTCAGTGCAAGGTATATCAATGTTCGTACATTTTCTTTTTACGTCATAAGAATAATTAGAAGTTTCCACTCCATTCACTTTTACCGCTACAGGTTGCGTCGTATTATAGATGCGAAAAGTATATGAACGAGCATTGACACCGTTCGTATAAATTCCCTGACGAGGAGTAATGACATATTCTCCTTTATTATTTTTGAATGATTGTCTTAAGATTGTTGTTGCAAAAACGGTACTATAATCATTATTATCACCATCATCTTCATACAATACCCCCTCACCCTTGCAACCTGACACGAAGTTTAAAATCAGATGTCCGGGACGTTCTGTCACATTCATTACAGTAGGAGGATTATAAGGAATAATTGCACCTTGTTTAAAAAAATACGGAATTTGCTCCTGCGTAAAACACATTGTTTTTCTGCACGGTCCTTCAATCAATTCATCTGTAGCCACACTCCACCATTTCCCCTCAGGAAACCAGATTTCTTTTGAACTGATACCATCTTCCAAAGCCGGTTCTGTTATCGGAGCTACTAAAATGTCGTTTCCAAAGAAATATTCACCTTCATATTTATATGCCTCTTCACTTTCAGGGTATTCATAGTAAAGTGGACGGCACATACCTATACCTGTATCAAATGTCTCACGAGCCATTGTATATATATAAGGGAAGAGTGCGTAACGAAGTTTTACGGCATCGCGTAACTTAGGAAAATTGGGAAATTTCCATATACGCCGTTCTATCCGGCTGTCATCAGTGGCATGACTGCGGAATATAGGGGTAAACACTCCAAACTGAATCCAGCGAAGCATTAGTTCCGGGTCATTTACAATTTTTTCATCGGTAAACGCATGGCCTCCAAGGTCATGTCCCCAGAAAGCGTATCCTACATTTGATGCGGTGGAAGTAAAGTACGGCTCAAATGCGAGAGTCGGGAAATTTATAAGGGCATCTCCCGAAAAACCAATTTGGTAACGATGGCTCCCTAATCCTCCCCAACGATGAAAGATTACAGGTCGGCGGTCAGGCCTGTTTTTAACCATATCATTGTAAAACACATGATTGCACCAGAATGTCTGTCCAAGACCGGGAGTATATGGACTCGTAAGATGTTGTTGCCAGTCGAGCCACCAGAAATCCACACCTTCAGATTCATGGTCACGGATTACGTTGTCAAAGAATGACTTTGTAAAATCCGGATAATCAAGATACCAGGCAATTTTGCCGTTACTACCATATTTACCGCCAAGTTCCCTACTCATTGCTTTGTAATAGGATGGAGATTCGATACTGTCAATGCCATCTGCCGGATGGAGATTTAAAGCGATTTTGTAACCGTTGTCATGGATTTCCTGAAGAAGTTTAGTCGGTTCAGGTATTAAGTTGGTATTCCAAGACCAGCCGGTCCAACCTCCGATATTCTCCGACTCACTTGATGTCTTGCCATTCCAATGCCAATCCATATCAAGAATCATTACGTCGGTAGGGATATCGTTCTTCTTAATTTCTCGCATAATCTCCCGATAGTCATCGGCTGAATATGAATAGTAACGGCTATACCAATAGCCGAAAACGTATGCCGGCGGTAAAGGAATTTTACCGGCTATTTTGGTAAAATCTCCGATAGCTTTCTTATATTCATTGCCATAGCCCATAAAATACAGGTCAATAGCCTGAGGGTCATTACGATATGCCCACCAGTCATATCCAACCTCCGGATTTGGCTCAAGTGCAAATGAGTGACTCCCGTCAGCACGTGTTGCTTCCCATGAATCATCTATTACAGCCCAACCGGATCGGGATATTAATCCGTTTTCCAATTCACTCCGTTTATTGTCTCCATTGCTACCGTCAAGAGTCCGACAAGTCCCTTTAAGGTTTAGCGGATCTTTTTTCCCTGGATACCAAAGTGTTTCACAGCCATGGTTTTCAATGGTAATAGTGAGGTTTTCCGGAGATGCCGGACTTGTTTTCGGATTGGTTCCTTTTCGGTATTTGAGTTTTACTTTATCAGTCTGGATATACAAGAATCGGTCATCTTCTTTTTTCTTGAAATCTACCAATTCAAGATTACGGTTGACAACTGTAAATGTAGGACGGTCTTCGAACATGCCTTTTTCACTATATTCTATACGAATCATTTCTGGAGTCAGTACTGTGAAGCGTGCATTGCCACATATAACCACTGCCTTGGAATTTGCTATCGGATTATTATTGTCAACTGTAGCTCGAACAAATGGTGCCATGCTTAGCATCACCGCCAATCCTATCCACTTCATTATTTTTTTTTTATTCATATAAATGTACTGTTATTAAATTATTTGGTCAGTTTCAAAACCTTGCAAGCCCGCGGCCCTAATTCAACACTCAATTTAGATGCTTTGCCTTCGTCTTTGTGTTTCCACAAGTCGCGTACGCTTACTCGGCTATCGTTCCGCGTTTTGTATTGATAATAATGACTCCATTCGCTCCACGTACGCCATACATAGCACTGGCTGAAGCATCTTTCAAAACAGAAAAAGATTCAATTTCAGCAGGATCAAGATCATTTAAGCTACGTTCTACACCATCTACCAATACTAATGGAGAAGTATTTCCACTGAAAGAAGCAATGCCTCGAATCCAGAAATTTGAGTTATCATATCCGGGTTCGTCAGATGGCTGTACTGCAATCACACCCGCTAACTGTCCGGCTAAATTGTTACTGAGTGAACGGGAGGACCCGACTTGCAACTTGGTAGGCTCTATAGTCTGTACCGAACCAATAACTGAAAGTTTCTTTTGATTACCATAACCTACTACCACAACCTCATCCAAAGCTTCTACATCTTCTTCTAGTATAATATTGAAGTTGATTTCATTTCCAACCACGATTTCTTTAGACTTGAAACCTTTGTAAGTTATATTAATACACTCTGTTTATTCGGTACCTCAATATAGAAGTGACCATCCACATCAGTTATAGCCCCTCCTGGCTCATTTTTGACTGTCACATTAACACCTGGAAGTGGAGATTTCTCTTTATCAAGTACGGTTCCACTAATTCGGATACCTTTTACTTGCTGTTGGACAATAATACTTTCTGCCATAGACTCGTCAGCATAAACTGGAAAGAATCCTATCCACAAAAATAGTGGCGCCAGAATAGTAGTTTTTACTTTCATAGTTTTTTAAATTAAAAGATTAACGTCATTGATTACAATATAACAGCCTATTAAGCAGAACGACATATCGCGGGTCTGGATACTTGTTGGCTATTCGAATTATTACCCTTTGTTTTCTAGTTAGATTATTCTTTTGCATACATAATATAAGATTTTAAAGTTGATAAAAAAGTATAAATTACAAACTATCTCTTTCTTGGGAAAAGAGATAACGCAAAAATATCAGATAAGAAATACTAATTATGAATCAAAGAGTGAAAAAGTAGTGATTTATATCAATGGAAAATGTATAATCTACTGTATATTAGTAATATAAAAACGTGTAGTAAAACTAAAAAAGTAGTAAAAATATAAGTGTAAAATAAGAATATTCTGAATCGTAAACTTCTATTAGTCTTTTGACTTTCCAATTTTCATTACCTCTTGTTCTAGTAGGTTACGGTCACCAGCGGCCTTATTTCGAACTTTCGTGCGGTAATTATAAATGGTGGTTACAGAATAGCGTAGAAACTGAGCAATCTTCACGCTATCACTAATACCCAAGCGTATCAATGCAAAGATGCGTAACTCTGTATTCATCCGTTCACCGGTTTTCAAGGATATTTGCTCATCATTGGTAAGCAAGGCATTGAAATCCTCCACAAAAGTAGGGAACATTTGCAGGAAAGTATTGTCAAAATTCGCATAGAATTCCTTCAATTCCCCCTCTATAAATTTGGAAGACTTGATGTTCTTGTAGAGTTCTTCCACATTCCCAGTAGCAGCAATCTTACCTAATGACCGGCGGTAATTGTCCATCTTCTCCAAATATACCGAACACTGATCCATATATCGACCAATATACTCCTCTTTCAGATAAGAATTCTCTGCAATACTGTGGTTAGCCTCCTTAAGCTTGTGCATCGAAAGGTGAAGTTCTTCATTCAGTTCTTTTAACCGCTTGTTGGTGCCAATCACTTCTTTGCGAGCGACAGCCAACCTCTTCATCTGTTTATATACATAAAATATGGCAAGCAATAGAAAAAATGAAAGCATGCTGATAGATGCCAATGTCCATTTCATTTGTTCCTGCTGTTTCTCTGTCTTTTGTTGGTAAGCATCGTTAATGATGGGAAATATCTCCAAAATCTCCAATTTGCGCAACCGAGCATTACAAGCTGCGGCATCTTCCATACATATCTTTACATAAGAATAGGCACGCTCGATATCCCCCTCTTGATAAAGCAATATGGCTAGCTTACGCAAAGAAATGTATTCCCGGACAGCGGTTGTCATATCTGCTATGGCAGAAACAATCAGAAATTCTTTTTCTTTTTCTTTATCCCCTTTCAGACGATAGGACTCTGATAAAGTATAGGCACAAATTGCAACATCATGTTCATATTCCTTCTGCTGGGCTAAATAATCTGTCAGTAAGCAAATGGCTTTATCGTATTCATTGCGTACATTATACTGGTCGGACTGAATCAAGGTATGTATCAAAAGGTTATCCTTATTGACTAGTAGCAATGAATCACGATATTTGTCCGTAAGTTCCGTATAAAGTTTCCTTTCATACTTTGTAACTGGCATAGTCAGCCATAAGTCCATAGATTGTGCGATAGATATGATAATAATAGGGACGGAGTTTTTTCGACAACCGTTCTGCATGAATATTTCGCATCAAATCCATTGCTTCCTTATACATGCCTGTCATTCCCAAGACATCAGCTTTATTCATACGGGCATTATCTATATATTCTCGGTTTCCAAGACGCATAGCTATCTGTTCCCTCTCCTCAGCCACATAAAATGCTGAATCCGTATTGAATGAACGATATTCATCCAATAATGCACCAAGAATGGCAAAATGCTCTTCCTCCGATATTAACTGTAACAACTGCCTTCTCAGTTTTGCCAGTCTCAACTCTTTTTGTTCCATATATATAGGACGTTTCTTTATCGACTGATCTAATTTCAGTAATAAAGAATCGACTCGGTTACTGTCTATAGCATAAACATAACATATGCCAACGATGCAAAAACACCAAAATACAACTATACTTTTCATAGCTTAACATATCAATCAAAAACTCCATATTTGAAAGTTTTTACGCAAAAGTAACTAAAATACAAAAGAATTTATCTCCTTTATATGAATTATTTTAATATTCATACAGTATATGTTCACACATTATTTAGTCTAAAAAATAATACTATAGCGTATTGCGATGGCTTTATTTAACAATTTATTACCAAAGCCATATCTGTTAAACTTATAACATAACGTGAGTTATATCGAACTCACGTTAATTTATCTTATTATGGACAGAAGGCGGCTGGAGCATTGAAATAAATTTTTTATGGTATATTCAAATCAGTTATAATTTGAGAAAGAAATATTTATTGTTTCATTTAATTGATTAATTTTGTGTTCATACGATAGATTTGAATTTGGTTTAACTTATAGTTATTGTATCTAGAATGAAGAAATTCTTGATTTCGTTGTTTCTGCTTTTTTTTGCTATTGTTTCTATGGCAGATGAGATGCCTATGTTGTTATCAGAGCTTGATAAAGCAATTAAAGAACGTCCTTTGTATATAAAGAAGCGTTTGGAATACTTGGAGCGTTTGAATAAAATGTTAGATAATTCAGAAACTAATGAACAACGTTATCATATATTAGGAGAGTTATATTCTGGATATTCTTCTTTTAATGCTGACTCTTCATTGCATGTGGCTCGTGCTATTTATGAAGTTGCTCAACGTATCCAGAATGAGGATTACCAGATAAATGCTTTAATGAATATGGCGGAGATTTCTGGAGTTGCTGGTATGTTTAAAGAATCTCTGGATTTGATGAAAAAGGTTAATCGGGAACGGTTGCCTGATTATTTGCGACCTTATTATTATCATGTTTATCGTACTGTTTATGGGAATATGGCTGATTATACGGTTTCTGTTGCCCAAAAAGGCCAATATAATAGATTAACGGATTCTTATAGAGATTCTATTTTGCTGGTAAATAATCAGGAGTCTGTTACTTATCAAATTGTTAAGGCTGATCGTTATAATGTTCATGGTCAATGTAAGGAAGCTATTGCAATGCTTGAAGACTATACTAATAAACATAAAATGGAAGTTCATGATGAGGCTATACTTTATTATACATTATCAAACTCTTATTCTTTAATTGGAGATAAAGAGAACCAGAAACGCTGTTTGTTGCTTTCTGCTATAGCTGATATGAAATCGGGAGTTAGAGAATATGCTTCCTTGAGAGAACTGGCTGTGTTACTTTATCAAGAGGGAGACCTCGATCGTGCTTATTCTTATTTGAAACTGTGCATGGAAGATGCAGCTATGTGTAATGCCCGTTTACGGATTATAGAAACTTTGAAAATATTTCCGGTGATAAATGAGGCTTATCATTTAGAAAAAGCAAGGCGGCAGCATAAGTTACAAATAATGTTTATTTGTATTTGTATCTTGTCATTTATTTTATTAGGAGGAGTTTATTATATGTATTGCCAGATGAAACGTCTGGCGGTAGCACGACGTCAAGTAATAGATGCGAACCGGAAACTACAGGATTTAAACAATGACTTGTGCCTGTCAAATGCTAAGTTGAAGGAGTTGAATCACGCATTGAGTGAGAATACTTATTTAAAGGAGATTTACATAGGACGTTATCTTGATCAATGCTCAACGTATATTGAGAAGTTGGATGAATACCGTAAAAGTTTAGCTAAGTTAGCTGCGGTTGGAAAGGTTGAGGAATTGTATCATCAGTTGAAGTCTTCTCGACTGGTTGATAAAGAATTAAAAGATTTTTATGCGAGTTTTGATGATACCTTTTTGTTGTTGTTTCCGACTTTTGTTGATGATTTTAATAAACTATTAATTGAAAGTGAAAAAGTTCATTTAAAGCCGAATGAACGGCTTAATACAGAGTTGCGTATTTTTGCATTGATTCGGTTAGGTATTACAGATAGTGTAAAAATAGCTCAGTTCCTTCGTTATTCGGTTACTACCATTTATAATTATCGAACTAAGGCACGGAATAAGGCGGCTTGCAATCGGGATGAATTTGAAAAATATGTCATGCAAATTGGTAGTTTAGAGCAGTAGCGTCTTGTTTTTCATTTATTGGATTACTACTTTTTTGGCATTGGAATCATTCTCTAATATTATAATAATAAGAATGTTATGATTATTTGAACACCTTAAATTACTACTTTTATACTTGGTTGCCTTGAAGCTTTTATATTAGCATAATACTTTTGCATTGTTGGAAAAGGATGTAGTAATATTACATCTAATTTATTAATTAAAAGTCTAATTTATGCAAAACAACACTTCAAGGTTTCTACAAAAGAAGCGAGCGCTTTCTCTTTTAGGAGGGCTATTTATTACAGCGAGTGTATTTGGTCAGAATCTTACGGTAACAGGTACTGTAAAGGATGTTACAGGGGAACCTGTTATTGGGGCAAATGTTATCCAGGAAGGAACGTCGAATGGTTCTATAACGGATATTGATGGAAAATTCTCTTTAAGTATTCCTAAAGGATCGGTTTTGGTGATTTCTTATATAGGATACGCAAGTCAGAATGTAACAGTGACAGGTAACCAGCCGCTTGTTATTACTTTGAAAGATGACACGGAACTATTGGACGAGGTAGTTGTTGTGGGATATGGTACGATGAAAAAGAGTGACCTGACAGGAGCAGTAGGTTCTGTCGGAGCGAAGGATATGAAGAACTCTCCAATATCTAACGTAGGTCAGGCACTGCAAGGTAAAGTTGCAGGATTGCAGATTATAGATAGTGGTAAGCCCGGAGATAATGTTACTATTCGAGTACGTGGTATTGGTTCTATCAATGATAGTAATCCGTTGATAGTAATTGATGGAGTACCTACAGATTTAGGACTTAATTCTATCAATATGGCAGATGTCGAGCGTGTTGATGTTCTAAAAGATGCTTCTGCCACAGCTATTTATGGTTCTCGCGGTGCTAATGGTGTAGTAATGGTTACTACGAGAAAGGGAGAAAGTGGGAAAGGTAAGCTTTCTTTCAGTGCTAATTGGGCTGTACAGAATGTTACGAATCAACCAGAGATGTTGAATGCGAGCCAGTATGCAGCTTATAGCAATGATATGCTTTCTGCGGCTGGGCAAACAACAAATCCTTTGTGGGCAGATCCTTCTTCATTGACTTCAAGTACTGACTGGCTCGATGAAATGTTCCGTACAGGAATATCACAGAACTATACAGTCAGTTATTCTGGAGGAAGTGAAAAGTCTCATTACTATGTTTCAGGCGGATTTCTGGAGCAGAAAGGTGTGGTAGAGAGTGTTAAATACCGTCGCTTTACATTTCAGGCAAACACGGATTCTCAGGTTTTGGACTGGTTGAAGTTTTCAAATAACCTGACATTTTCTACCGATACTAAGACTTCAGGAAGCTATGATGTGGCAGGTGCAATGAAGGCACTTCCTACACAGCCAGTTAAAACAGATGAGGGTGACTGGAGCTATCCTGGTTATCCGGACTACGACAATCGTTCACAGGCTAACTGGTACGGAACGATGCGTAATCCTATTGGGCCTATATACAATGATAGCAAGCGGACGGATGGATATAATTTCTTGGCCAATATTTCAGCAGAAATAAAGTTTTGTGACTGGTTGCAATTTAAGTCAACATTTGGCTATGATGCTAAATTTTGGTTTAATGAGGACCTATATCCAAAGTATGACTGGACTGCTTCTGGAGAAGCTGGTGAAACAAGTAAATACCAAAGTAGCGACAAGTCTTTTACCTACTTATGGGATAATTATTTTACGTTTAACAAAGATTTTGGGAAGCACCATGTGGATGCGATGCTAGGTAGTTCTGCACAATGGAACAAATACAATTACATGAATGGTAATGTGTCTGGTTTCTTGTTTAATGAATTCAGTCAGTTAGCCAATGCAAAAGAAATAACAGGCTTGACGGGTTCCATGAATGAATGGGCTTTACTTTCGTATATGGCCCGTGTCAATTATTCGTTTGATGACAAATATCTGGTTACGGCTACTGTGCGACGTGACGGTTCTTCACGTTTTGGAGAAAATAATCGTTGGGGTACATTCCCTTCTGTGTCATTAGCATGGCGTATATCCAAAGAATCTTGGTTTCCACAAAGTGAGGTCGTGTCCGATTTAAAATTACGTGCAGGATATGGAGTAACCGGTAACCAGGCTTCAATTGGTAATTATGATTTTGCAGCATTGTTTGATATCCGTAAATATGCTTTTGGGGGCAAGGTGGTCGATGCTTTGACCACAACAAGTTTGTATAATCCGGATGTTCGTTGGGAAGCTATCCATCAGGCCAATATCGGAGTAGACTTAAGTTTGTTTAATTCGCGTGTAAATCTATCTTTGGATGCTTATGTAAAGAATACAAAGGATATGTTAGTTTCAGCTTCAGTTCCTATTACTGCCGGATTTGATGAAACAGTCTCAAGTTGTCAGACTAATGCTGGAAAGGTCCGTAATAAAGGTGTTGAGCTGGCTTTACATACTTATAACTTTGTTGGAGGGGATTTTAACTGGGATACCAGCTTGAATTTGACTTATAATACCAATGAGATTGTAGATTTAAATAGCAACATACCGATGTTCCGTAATGAGATTGCCGGTGAAAATGTAATTCGTTTGGCTAATGGATTTCCGATAAATACTTTTTATGGGTATGTGACTGATGGTATTTTCCAAAATTGGGAGGAAGTTAATTCACATGCATTCCAAAGTACGGAAACTAGTCCGGGTGATATTCGTTTTAAAGATTTGAATAATGATGGAAAAATTAATGAAGATGACCGTACTGTTATCGGTAATCCATCTCCTAAGTGGATATTCTCAATGAATAATAACCTGAGTTATAAAGGATTTGATTTGTCTATTTATTTGCAGGGAGTGAGTGGAAATGATATTTTTAATGCAAATAATATAACGAATGAGGGAATGGCTGGGGCTGCGAACCAGACTACGGCAGTTTTGAACCGTTGGACAGGGGAAGGAACAAGTTATGTTATGCCTCGTGCGGTACTGAATGACCCAGCTAAGAATAATCGTGTTTCTGACCGTTGGGTTGAGGACGGCTCTTATTTGCGTATAAAGAATATTACGTTAGGATATAATTTCCCCAAAAAATGGATAAAGAAGTTAACCTTGGAGAATGCACGTCTGTTTATTTCTTGTGATAACGTCGCTACTATTACAGGATATTCTGGTTTTGATCCTGAAGTGGATATTAATGGAATTGATAACAATCGTTATCCTATTTCCAGAACGTTTAGTTTGGGAGTAAACTTTAATTTCTAATTTGAAAAAGCACTTATTATGAAACATATTACTTATATAATATTGGCATCTGCCTTGCTGACTTGTTCTTCTTGCAGCGATTTTTTGGAAAAGTATCCTAAGGATTCTCCTAGTACTACTATTCCTGTGAGCGATGATTTGGCTATAGCCATGACTAACGGATGTTATCAGTCTTTACAGTCTATGAATCTTTATAATCAGCGTATCTGGAGTATGGATATTTGTGCCGGTGATAGCGAAGCGGGGGGAGACCCTTCTACAGGTACTGATGGAGTTGAAACAAAAGAAGTTGCTAATTTCTATGCAACTCCAAGTAATAATCTTGCAGTTGGATTATGGAGAGGAGGATATACTGGAATCGGTAATTGCAATACAGCCATTCAGTCTTTATCAGCTAATGCGGATAATATTTCTCCGGAAATATTGACCCGTTCTTTGGGTGAGGCTTATTTTTTACGTGCGCATTATTATTTTATCTTGGTTCGTTGTTTTGGAGGAGTTCCTATTCGTACAGAACCGGCTAAAGTTAGTGACCCTAAAGACATTGCCCGTAATACAGCAACAGAAGTCTATGACCTGATTATAAAAGATTGTAAGGAGGCTATAGAACGCTTACCTCAAAAAAATGAGTTAGCTCCAGCTGACTTAGGACGTGCTACTAAGGATGCCGCTTGCACTCAGTTAGCAAAAGTTTATTTGACTCTTGCTTCATACGGTAATACCTATGCATCTTTAGCACCCGAAGAAGGATTTTATCAGGCAGTTGTTGATTTATGTGATGAGATCGCTACGATGGGATATGATTTGGCGGCTTGTGATTATGCCTCTCTATGGAATGAGAATTTAATTAAAAATAAGAATAGTGCAGAATCTATTTTTGAAATACAATATTCTGGAGAGAATGCAGGAACGGGCGGTTTTTGGGAAAATGATGGACAGTCATCCTGGTGTTCAACATTTATGGGGCCTCGTACCTCTGGATTTACTTATGGCTCTTATGGGTGGAATCAACCTACTGATGAATTCTTTGAATCGTATGAAGAAGATGATAAACGTAAAGATATTACCGTATTTTATGAAGGATGTCCGGATTTTGATGGAAAGTCCTATAAGGCAAGTTATGCTTTTATGACTGGGCGTAATGTGCGTAAATTTATTATTCCTATTTCTTTAAATTTATATCAGGATGCAGAGACAAGTCCTCAGAACTTTATAGCTTACCGTTATGCGGATGTATTATTGATGAAGGCGGAGGCTTTGAATGAATTGGGTGAAACGGTTCAGGCGCAAACTCCATTGAATATAGTACGACGTCGCGCCGGATTAGGAGAATTTCTGTCAACTAATAAGGAGGAAATGAAGGAGAAAATCATTCATGAGCGCCGGATGGAACTTGCATTCGAAGGTCATCGCTGGTTTGATTTAATTCGTATTGATGGGGGAGATTATGCCTTGAAGTTCTTTAATTCTATTGGCAAGGTAAATGCAACTAAAGACCGTATGTTACTACCTATTCCACAAGTAGAAATGGATGCGAATGCATTGATGGTACAGAACCCTGGTTATTAATAACTTAAACTTATAGATTATGAGAACTCAAAATATATTTTTTTATTTATCCGTATTGCTTTGTTGTGTTTTTACGTTAAATTCTTGTTCAGAGGATTTGACTGAAACAAATAAAGGCTATGATGTGCTGACATTGACTGCTGATAAGGAGGTGATTAATCTTAATGAAAATGATGCAGCTTTGACAGCTCTAACATTAAAGTGGACTAGTGGTACAAATTATGGGACAGGAGCGCGGTTGAATTATAAGTTGGAGCTGCGGGAGAAAGGAAGTACTGAACCAACAGAACCATTGTTAAATAAGCGATTTAATGATCAGGAACTTTCTTATGCTTTTACAGTTAGAGAGTTGAATGATTATTTGCGTGCCGCTGGCATTAGCTTGACGTATGGTGAAACGATTGAGGTTGAAGCCACTGTAATTGCAGAAGTGATAGGACATGAAGAAGAGTATGAACAGGTTTCCTCTGTATCTTTTAAGGTGACTACTTATGAACCGGTTTCTGAGACATTATATATTTGTGGTGATGCAACTCAGGGTGGATGGAATGCAGAACAAATGGAAATGTGTACTCTGATTGATAACCAGCAACCAGGTATTTTCAATGTAACGGTCGCTTTGACTGAGGGTAAAGATTTCAAGTTCTTTATTCAAAAGGACTTTTCTTCTATTGCTTATGTTTGTGCTCCAGGCAAAGAACAAATATTGAGTGATGGTATGATGACAGGTATTATTCAGAAGCTGGATGATACAGTGGAAGACTTGAAGTTTCAGGTAACAGAAACTGGTACTTATAAGCTTACAATTGATTTGTTGAATAATACTCTGAATATAGCTAAGAGCACTCCATTGGCTCCAGCTTTTAATACTTTGTATTTTGTCGGTAGCTTTACTAATTGGAAATTTAAACCGATGAAGCAAGATCCTGTGAATCCGTTCGTGTTTTTATATGGTGATGTATTTACATGGACTCCTGATGGTGAGTTTAAGTTTGGAACTATGGATGGAAGTTGGGATAACATGTATATGGCAACTCAGGATAAAGCCCCATATACAGATACCAACGTAAAACTGGGTGGAACCGATCAGAAATGGGTTTTGAAAGAAGAAGAATGTGGAAAGGCCTATAAGATTCGTCTGGACATAACAACAGGTCAGGAAAAAATGGAGATGACTCCTTTTGAACCTTATACGGAAATATCCTTGATTGGCAGTGCCACTCCCGCAGATTGGACTTTGCCTTCTTCTGCTCCAATGACAAAGATTGACGAATATACTTATGAGTGGACTGGAAATCTGATAGAAGGTGAAATTAAGTTTACCTGTGATAACCAGTCTGACTGGATGGGAGCTTGGTTTATGGCTGTAAAAAATGGTCTTACATTTGAAGCAGGTGAATATGATATGTACTGGATTGATAAAACAAATCCAGATTATGGTTATGGAAGCTTAGATAATAAATGGGTTGTGACTGAGCCGGGTAATTATACGATTACTTTGAATCAAGCTACAGAAAAACTCTTAATTAAGAAGAATTGATTAATTTAGAATTGTTTATCATGAAAAAAATAATTTACTTGGCAGGAATTTTTCTCCTTTTTACTGCATGTAAGAACGATGACGGAGCAGGAATGGCAAATTTGGAATATGAAGGAGGGGAAGTCTCTGTTAAAATAGAGGAAGGAACTAGTATTTCTTTATTTACGGATAAAGCTTGTTATGCACCAGGAGAAACAGTAAGTTTTGGGATTTTAGGTGACATTCCGTCGAATGCAAGAATTCGTTATCGTCATTTGGATGAAGTAATTGAAGAACAACCTTTGGCTGGTTCGTCATGGACGTGGACTCTTCCAACTGTAGATTTTACAGGTTATATGGTTGATATTTATGCATCATCGGATGATAAGGAAGTAATTTACGGAACGATTGCGGTTGATGCTTCTAGCGATTGGAAACGATTTCCTCGGTATGGATTTGTGGCTGAGTTTGGTCAGAAATCGGATGAAGATATAAAGGATGAGATGTCTTATTTGAGCCGTTGTCACATTAATGGTGTACAATTCCAAGACTGGCATAATAAGCATCATTGGCCTTTAGGAAGTACTCGTGATGGACAGATTATGCCTGTGTATAAGGATATTGCCAATCGTGATGTATATACGGAAACTATGGAAAAGTATATTGAGGTGCAGCATGCTTTGGGGATGAAGTCTATTTTTTATAATCTTTGTTTTGGTGCTTTGGATGATGCGAATTTGGATGGTGTGAAAGATAGCTGGGGGCTTTTCAAAGATTATAAGGCAAAAACGCGTGATTGCCATGAATTGCCTGATAGTTGGAAAAGTAATATTTATTTGACAGATCCGGGGAATAAGGCATGGCAGGACTATTTGATACAACGTAATACAGACGTTTATAATCATTTTGCTTTTGATGGTTATCAGATAGACCAGTTGGGAAACAGAGGAACCGTATTTAATGTATATGGTAAGGAAGTTGATTTGCCACAAAGTTATGCGTCATTTATAAAGGCAATGAAGCAGGCACATCCAGATAAGAGGTTGATTATGAATGCTGTCAGTCGCTATGGCGCAGAACAGATAGCCAAAACAGGAAAGGTTGATTTTTTGTATAATGAGGTATGGGGTAAAGATAATGACCGTACTGAGGCGAAATTTAGTCATCTGAAAACAATTATAGATGAGAATAATGAATACTCTGGAAATCAGTTGAATACCGTATTTGCAGCCTATATGAACTATTGGTTGGCTGAAAATGTAGGTGAATTTAATACTCCTGGGGTCTTGTTGACCGATGCGGTGATGTTTGCGTTGGGAGGTTCGCATTTGGAACTTGGTCCTCACATGTTGTGCAAGGAGTATTTCCCTAATGACAATTTGAAAATGACGGAGGCTTTAAAAAAGGATATAATTCATTATTATGATTTTATGACTGCTTATCAGAATGTGCTGCGTGATGGTGGTTCATTGACAACTAATGTCGATATTGTATCTGTTGACGGTAAATTTGAGGTGCAATCCTGGCCACCGGTTAAAGGAAAGTTATGTACGATAGGGCGTAGTCTGGAAAATCAGGATGTTATTCATTTGTTGAATTTATCACAAGCTGATAGTGATGAATGGCGTGATGATTATGGAACTATGCCGGAACCAAATACAATTGAAAACCCTTCCTTTAGTATTTGTCCTTCACGTTCTGTGAAAGGTCTTTGGATGGCATCACCTGATTATGCCGGAGGAGCCGTAATCCCAATTGCATTTAAGGTAAATGGAAACCGCTTGGAATTTACTTTGCCTTCATTGAAATATTGGAATATGTTAGTCGTTGAATATAAATAAGAATAAAAACAGTATGAAGCTAAAATTAATTATATCTGCATTATTATTTTCAGCATTAAATGTTGATGCTGATGTGGTAACATCACCTAATGGAATCGTTTCAATTGATTTCCAGTTAAAGAATGGGATACCTACTTATAAAGTAGATTACAAAGGTAAACCTGTAATTAAAGAAAGTAGATTAGGTCTGGAATTACGTGATGGAAAGAATTTGATGGATGGCTTTGAACAACTTAATGCTACTACATCTACTTTTGATGAAACTTGGCAGCCTGTATGGGGCGAGGTCAAAGAAATACGTAATCATTATAATGAACTTCTTGCAGAGTTGAAGCAGCCATCAACAGATCGTTATATGAATATTCGTTTTCGGGTATATGATGATGGGGTTGGATTCCGTTATGAATTTCCCCAGCAAAAAAATTTAGTTTATTTTGTAATAAAAGAGGAGCATAGTCAGTTTGCTATGACTGGTGATCATACGGCTTGGTGGATTCCTGGGGATTATGATACTCAGGAGTATGACTATACGGAGTCGAAGTTATCTGAAATACGTTCATTGTTGCCAAATGCAGTAACTTCCAATGCCTCTCAAACTGTATTTTCCCCAACAGGAGTGCAAACATCATTGCAGATGAAAACAGATGAGGGGTTGTATATTAATTTGCATGAAGCAGCTTTGGTTGATTATTCATGTATGCATTTAAATCTGGATGATAAAAATTTAGTATTTGAGTCATGGCTTACTCCTGATGCAGACGGATTTAAAGGTCGTTTACAGGCTCCATGTCATTCTCCATGGCGTACGGTTATGGTCTCTGATGATGCACGTGATATTTTGTCATCTCATTTGATTTTGAATTTGAATGAGCCATGTAAAATTGAGGATACTTCTTGGATTAAGCCTGTAAAATATATGGGTGTATGGTGGGAGATGATTGCTGGAGGGAAGCCATGGAGCTATACTAATGATATTCCGTCCGTGAAGCTTGGAGAAACGGATTATCGGAAAGTAAAATCTAATGGTAATCATCCTGCTAATACAAGAAATGTGAAGAAGTATATTGATTTCGCTGCGAAACATGGATTCGATCAGTTGTTGGTAGAAGGATGGAATGTTGGTTGGGAAGATTGGTTTGGAAATCAAAAAGATTATGTTTTTGATTTTGTGACTCCTTATCCAGATTTTGATATTGAACAGTTGAATAGATACGCACATGATAAAGGAATAAGATTGATGATGCATCATGAAACATCTGGTTCATCTCGTAATTATGAGAGACATCTTGAACAGGCTTATCAGTTAATGAATAAATATGGCTATACAGCCGTAAAAAGTGGGTATGTGGGAAATATCTTGCCTTATGGTGAACACCATTATGGGCAGTGGATGAATAATCATTATTTGTATTGTGTTGTAGAGGCTGCTAAACATAAAATAATGGTGAATGCTCACGAAGCAGTTCGTCCTACAGGACTTTGTCGTACATATCCTAATCTGATTGGAAATGAATCTGCACGTGGAACGGAGTATCAGGCTTTTGGTGGCAGTAAAACATTTCATACGACAGTCTTGCCTTTTACGAGACTTCAAGGAGGGCCGATGGATTATACACCAGGTATTTTTGAAATGAATATTTCCAAATTAAATCCAAATAATAGCTCACACGTAAATGCTACATTGGCAAACCAATTAGCATTGTATGTAACGATGTATAGCCCTCTTCAGATGGCTGCAGATCTTCCAGAAAATTATGAGCGTTTTATGGATGCTTTTCAATTTATAAAAGATGTACCGGTTGATTGGGATAATAGTATTTATCTTGAAGCAGAACCAGGGAAATATGTAACTGTGGCTCGAAAAGAAAAAGGAACGAATAATTGGTTTATTGGTAGTGCTACAGGTGATGCTAATCATCAATCAGTTATTTCGCTTGATTTCTTGGAAAAAGGGAAGAATTATATAGCTACCATATATGCTGATACAAAAGATACTGATTATAAGTCAAATCCTCAATCATATCAGATTGTAAAAGGGCTCGTTAACTCTAAGAACAAACTAAAAATAAATACAGTAGAAGCAGGTGGATATGCTATAAGTCTATTTGAAGTTACAACTTCAGACGAAATGAAGGGGTTGAAAAAGCTATCTGTATCGCCTATAAAATAATATTTTATTATAATAATTAATTAGAACTTTGATGTTAGCACCTCTGTGAGGTTAGATTTACAGAGGTGCTTATTCTTTTTTAGGATGAAGAACTTTACTCTATATGATATAAATTAATTGTGTATTGGAATAGATTGTAAGGTTAGAGGATTATAACTATAAATCATAAGCCTATGTTTAGATATATTGTTGGATGGTTGTTTCTAGCTGTGTCAGTCGTAGCGCAAGCTGCAGTGCCTGTTTGTAAGTCATTTTCGCAACAAGGACGTGAAGTAACATTTCATTTGGATAATGGAGCAGCTTTTCAATTGAAATTGTGTGGGCAATCCGTAGTTCGGATATGGTATTCTCCAGATGGGAAATTACAACGGTTAAATTCTTCGTTTGCTGTTATTAATGAAGAATTGGAAGATGTGGGAGTAGTCAATGTGAATGAGGAAGCGTCTTGTTATGAGATTTTTACACCTGTATTGAGAATACGCGTTAATAAATCCCCCTTGAAACTCCAGGTTTTTGATAAATATCAAAAGCTTATTTTTAGTGATTATGGTGATGGCCGGACTTGTGAAGGTGAAAAGAAGGTGGAATATAAAATGATGAGGCGTGATGAGCATTTTTTTGGATTGGGAGAAAAAACCGGTAAATTAGATCGACGAGGGGAAACATATAAAATGTGGAATAGTGATCGGCCTTGCTATGGTGTAGCTGATGATCCTTTATATAAGAGTATTCCGTTTTTTATGAGTAATTATCGTTATGGTATATTTTTAGATAATACTTATAAAACAGAGTTTAAGTTTGGAACAGAGAGTCGAGATTATTATAGTTTTGAAGCTCCAGGTGGTGAAATGATATATTATTTCATGTTTGGCAAGGACTATAAGGAAATTATGGGACATTATATAGGACTGACAGGAAAGCCAATTATGCCGCCCAAATGGGCTTTGGGATTTGCTCAATGTCGTGGAATGCTCACTCGTGAGGATTTAACACGGGAGATTGCGACTGGATATAGAAAGCGTGGTATTCCTTGCGATATTATTTATCAAGATATTGGTTGGACTCAGAACTTGCAAGATTTTGAATGGCGTAAAGGTAATTATGAGAATCCTAAACAGATGCTGGCAGATTTGAAATCACAAGGTTTTAAGGTTGTAGTTTCACAAGATCCTGTTATTTCTCAATCTAATAAAAAACAGTGGCAGGAGGCTGATAGTCTTGGTTATTTTGTAACTGATTCAACAACAGGCAAAACTTATGATATGCCTTGGCCATGGGGTGGAAACTGTGGTGTGGTAGATTTTACAAAGCCTGAGGTAGCAGATTGGTGGGGAGCATATCAGCAAAAGCCTATAAATGACGGTATCAGTGGATTTTGGACGGATATGGGTGAGCCTGCTTGGAGTAATGAAGAGGATGTGGAGCGTTTGGTGATGAAACATCATTTGGGAATGCATAGTGAGATTCACAATGTGTATGGGTTAACTTGGGACAAAGTTGTGAAAGAGCAGTTTGAAAAACGTAATCCCAATCGTCGTGTATTTCAAATGACTCGTGCTGCTTATGCAGGATTGCAGCGTTATACTTTTGGTTGGACTGGTGATAGTGGAAACTGTGACGATGTAACGCAGGGATGGGCGCAGATGGCTAATCAGATTCCTGTATTACTTTCTGCAGGATTAGGCTTGATACCTTTTACTACAACTGATATATCAGGATATTGTGGAGATATTAAAGATTATTCAGCAATGGCTGAACTTTATACACGTTGGGTACAGATGGGGGCTTTTAATCCGTTAAGTCGTATTCATCATGAAGGTAACAATGCAGTTGAACCATGGCTTTTTGGGGAAGAAGCAGAACAGAATGTGAAAAAAGCTATAGAATTGAAATATTCATTGATTCCTTATATCTATACGTATGCTCGCGAAGCTCATGATGCAGGATTGCCAATTATGCGTCCAATGTTTCTTGAATATCCTTATGATGTGGAAACATTTGATACAGATGCACAGTTTATGTTTGGTAAAGAATTGCTTATAGCTCCAGTCGTAAAGAAAAATGCGAAAACCAAGAACTTGTATTTACCAGAGGGTAACTGGTTGAACTATAATGATAAAAGGACGCTTTACTCGGGAGAACAGTGGTTGACAGTGGATGCACCATTGTCATGTATCCCAATGTTTGTAAAGCAAGGATCAATCATTCCTACTATGCCAGTGATGAATTATATTGGTGAACATCCCGAATATCCTGTTATATTTGAAGTCTTTCCAGCAGTAGAAGGTCAGAGTGCTTCTTTCCTTTTGTATGAAGATGAAGGGACCGACTTGGGATATTTAAAAGACGAGTTCTTGAAGACTCCGATTAATGTGAAAACAACAGTTGAAGGGTTTGAAATTGCTATTTCCCCACGTGAGGGTAGTAACTACCAGTTACCATCTAAGCGGAATATGATTTTCCGATTTTATGTAGAAAAATCTCCTCAGAAAGTTGTGATTGCTGGGAAAAAACAAAAAAAAGTAAAGCCTGAAAAATTACATGACCAGGAAAATATATTTGCTGATGCTGTAATATGGAGTTATGACAAGGAAATGCAAATTTTAAATGTGCTTGTTCCTGATAGTGGGGAAGCGTTGGAGATGAGTATTATACAATAATATGTTGGTCGTAGATATGTATGTTTTGAGATTAGGAGTTATATAATAAAAATAGAATCAGAAAGAAAATCTAATATTCTTTCTGATTCTATTTTTATTTGAAGTATAATTACTGTTCGTATTCCTTCTTCCGCTTCGGATTCATAGGGAACCAGCCTTTCAGTACGCGTTCGCGCTGTTCGAAGACCTCCTTGATGGTCCAGAAAGAAGAGAATGAGAAAACTCCCAACAGGGTCGACAGCAGAATCTGACTTACCAGCACGGAACCGATGAGGCCGGCGATGCCCAATAGCAGAAAAATCCACCAGCAGCGCGTTCCCCAATAATATTCTGCTTTGACTACTACCGGATGGAACAGACCGATAATCAGGAATGTGCAGATGCCAATGAGGATTCCTTCCCAATGAAGGCTGTCAATCCATTCCATTATTCGTCGGCGTCTTTACGGATGGGAATTTCTTTCTTGATGCTCTGTTCCAGTGAAATCAAGGTTTCCGTAGCAGTTACACCCGGAATTTCCTGAATTTTGGAGTTCAGCAAATCCATCAGATGCTCGTTATCGGTAGAATACAGCTTGGTCAGCATGGTGTACGGACCCGTGGTGAAATGACATTCCACGATTTCCGGAATCTTCTTCAGTTCTGCCACTACGCTCTTGTACATAGAGCCTTTTTCCAGCTTGATTCCTACGTATGTGCAGGTGCTGTATCCCAGGCTCTTGGGATTTACATGGTAACCTGAACCGATAATTACGCCAAGGTCAATCAGGCGCTGAACGCGTTGGTGAATGGCAGCACGTGACACGCCACATTCTGCTGCAACGTCTTTGAACGGGATTCTGGCATTCTGTGAGATGATTTCCAGAATCTGTTTGTCAAGTTTATCAATTTTTTCCATATTACTAAATGGTTCTTGTTTTTATCATATTGTAAGCAAATGTAGAAAAACTTTTTTATCTATATGCTATTTTGCCAAAAAAAACGTGATTATTTTTGGCGAAAGAACAAATTGTGGGTAAATTGTGTAAGTCGTTCGGCCCTATTTGACTATCTTTGATTTCCCGAAGATAGGATGCGGTTGGGAAGTAAAGCCGAAAAACATGTTTTTCGTTCGTACTTCTCTCACCTTTCACTATCTTTGTAAGACTTATTATTTATTAAACTCAAGAACTATGCATCCATTGGAATTGTTTAAGTTTTGTCCGGTATGTGGTTCTCCTCATTTTGAAATACATAATGAGAAGTCCAAGAAATGTGCGGACTGCGGGTTTGTGTATTATTTTAACTCAAGTGCGGCTACGGTGGCTTTTATCCTGAACGGGAAAGGGGAACTGCTGGTTTGCCGGCGGGGAAAGGAACCTGCCAAGGGCACGCTGGATTTGTCGGGCGGATTTATTGATATGTTCGAGACCGGCGAAGAAGGGATGGCACGCGAGGTAAAAGAGGAAACTGGGCTGGTAGTGACGGAAGCGAAATATCTGTTTTCCTTGCCCAACACGTATTTGTACTCTGGTTTCCTGGTACATACACTCGATCAGTTCTTCTTGTGTCAGGTGGAAGATGACCATCTGATAAAAGCCATGGACGATGTGGCCGATGCATGGTGGATGCCGCTGGACAAAGTGAATCCGGATGATTTCGGGCTGGACTCTGTACGTAAGGGAGTCGCACGCTTTTTGGAAACCTGTCGGAGCAAAAAATAAAAGGGATTATGGGTAAATATAAGAAATATATATGGATGGCGGGGCTGTGCTGTGCCTTGCCGTTGACGGTTTCCGGGCAGCAGGTGGAGCCGCTGACCGGGGCAGACCGTTTGTTCAACGAGGGACGGGAGCTGTTCTTGCGTCAGGATTATGCGGCAGCCCGACAGACCTTGGTGCGCTATACCCGTCAGGCGGGGGAAAAGACCTGGGCCGATGAAGTGGATTATATGCTGGCTTGCACGGCCTATGAATTGAAAATGCCGGATTGCCGGGAAGTACTGTCGGATTACCTGGAAGCACATCCGGAGTCGCGTTACCGCAATCGGGTGCAGGCACTGATAGGGGCCAGCTATTTTTCGGAAGAGAAATACATGGAAACCATTGCTACGCTGAAGGGCTGTGACATTTCTCTTTTGTCCGATGAAGAACGTGATGCCAGTGCCTTGCGCATGGGTACGTCGTACCTGAAAGTCGGTAAATTGCAGGATGCGGCTTTCTGGTTCGCTGTGTTGAAAGAGACGAGTAAGGACTTCCATAACGATGCAGTGTACAACCTGGCTTATATTGATTACGTACAGCAGAAATATGATACCGCCTTGCAGGGATTCCGTGAGGTGCAGGATGACCGGAAGTTCCAGAAACTGGCACCTTATTATATTGCCGACATTTACCTGATTCAGGGAAATTATGCACAGGCCCGTAAGGTGGCAGATGCTTATCTGGCTTTGTATCCGGAAGAGAAGTATGCCGCTCAGATGAGCCGTATCTCCGGTGAGGCGGCTTACGGACAGAAAGACTATGCGGCTGCTATCCAGTCGCTGGAACGCTACCACGAAGCGGAGGAGGTGCCCGCTCGTCTGGCCATGTACAAGTTGGGTATGAGTTATTTTAATACGGGAGTCTATTCCAAGGCGTTGTCGCGTTTGGGTGAGGCAACCGGTGCACAGGATGCGCTGGCTCAGAATGCTTACCTGCACATGGGATTGGCCGGACTACAGTTGAAGGAGCGCAATCAGGCACGTATGGCGTTCGAGCAGGCTTCGCGCATGGACTTCGACCGTAGTATCCAGGAACAGGCTTTGTTCAATTATGCACTCTGCATTCATGAAACGTCTTATTCTCCTTTTGCCGAGTCGGTAACGGTGTTCGAACGGTTCCTGAACGAATATCCGTCGTCGGTATATGCTGAAAAGGTGAACGATTACCTGGTTGAAGTGTATATGAACACCCGCAGCTATGAAGTGGCGTTGCGTTCTATCGAGAAAATCACACATCCGAGTGCCCGTATTCTGGAAGCGAAGCAGAAACTGCTTTTCCGTATGGGAACACAGCTGTTTGCACAGGCCGACTATCGGAATGCCATTGATTATTTTACCCGTTCTTTGCAGCTGGGCCAGTATAATCAGAAGACCAAGGCCGATGCCTATTATTGGCGCGGAGAATCGAAATACCGTCTGGAGCGTTATCCGGAAGCGGCCAATGACATGCGGCTGTATCTGGAGTTTGCTACCGACAAGAATTCACAGGAGTACGGACTCGCTCTTTACTGTTTGGGATACAGTCTGTTCAAGCAGAAACAATATAATTCCGCACGCGACTGGTTTGTCCGTTGTGTGCAGAACGGACGGACGCAGGAGGCTTCTGTAGCAGGCGATGCATACAACCGTATCGGTGACTGCTATTTTTATGAGCGCCGTTTTGAAGAAGCCCGCCAGCAATACGCGCAGGCTGTCATCACTTCTCCTTCGCTGGGAGATTATTCGTTGTTCCAGGAGGGTATTGTGAAAGGACTGCAGCGTGATTATGCTGGAAAGATTCAGGTGCTTAACAAATTGATTACGGATTATCCGTCGTCGGCTTATCTGGACGATGCTTTGTATGAGCAGGGACGTGCCTTTGTGCAGATGGAGGATAGTGAGAATGCTATCAAGCGCTATTCGTTGCTGGTCCAGCGTTATCCGGAAAGCGAACTTTCACGTAAGGCGGCCAATGAAATAGGTCTGCTTTATTATCAGAACGACCGCTACGAGGAAGCCATTGCAGCTTACAAGCAGGTCATTACGAAGTATCCGGGTAGTGCGGAGGCGCGCCTGGCACAGCGTGACTTGAAGTCCATTTATGTGGATTTGAATAAGGTAGATGACTATATGGCGTTTGCTTCTACAGTGCCTGGTGGTGCGACCTTCAATGTGAGTGAACGTGATTCTTTGACGTATACGGCAGCCGAACGTGCTTACATGCGTGGAGATATTGCCGGAGCAAAGACCAGTCTGACCCGCTATCTTCAGTCGTTCCCGCAGGGAGCTTTCAGTGTGGATGCGTCTTATTATTTAGGTTTGATTGATTATAACCAGAAGGATTATGCGGCAGCGTCAGCCCGTCTGGAAGAAGTGTTGCGCTTTTCCGGAAGCAAGTACGAAGGAAAGGCTTTGGCACTTTGTGCCGATATGGCTTACAACCAGAAGGAATATGCCAAGGCATTGAACCTTTACAAGCGTTTGGCCGACCGCTCGGCTGTGCAGGAAGAGCGTCTGCAGGCTGAAGTGGGTGCTCTGCGAAGCGCTTGTGCGTTGGGCGACCGGGCCGAAACCGTAACGACTGCTTCGGCGCTGCTCAAGCAGAGCAAGCTGACGCCGGAGGTACGTAGCGAGGCGTTGTATTTCCGTGCCAAGGCGTTGTTGGCAGAAGGGCAGAAGAAGGCTGCACTGGCCGACTTGACCGAACTGGCCAAGGATACACGTAATGTGTACGGAGCAGAAGCCAAATACTTGGTGGCACAGACTTACTTCGATGAGGGAGAAACTGCCAAGGCGGAGAAGGAAGTGCTGGAATACATCGAAGTCAGCACACCGCATGCATACTGGCTGGCAAGAAGCTTCGTCCTGTTGTCGGATGTGTACGTGAAGCTGGACCGCAAGATGGAGGCTAAGCAGTATTTGTTGTCTTTGCAGCAGAATTATCAGGCCGATGATGACATCGCCGGAATGATTGAAAGTCGCCTGGAAAAACTTAAAAGTGTAAAGTAAGATGAAATACATAAGTACGATATTGGTTTGCGCCGGTCTGTGGCCCGCAGCTACGGTATGTGCGCAGAATGGAGGGGAGAAAGATTCTACACTGAACCGGACGGTGGTAGTGGAAAATCAGTACAACCCCGAGGTGATGGATGCCTTTAAGGTGAATGTCATGCCCGAGGTGGAGGAGCCGGCGGCTCCGAAGCAGGCTATTAATTATGCGACGGATTTGCGTCCGTTGGGAGCCTGGAAAGCTACTCCTATGGAGGTGATGTCCAGAGAACTGGCTCAGAAGGGAGCCGACAGGGGCTATGTCCGTGCGGCTTACGGTACGCTGAACAATGTGGACCTGAAAGGAAGTTATCTGTGGGATATTTCTTCGAAAGACCGTCTGGGAATCATGGCTTCTTTGTACGGACTGAATGGGGATATTCCACATTTCATGGAAGGAGAGGAGTGGAAGTCGCGTTTTTACCGTACGGATGTGTCGCTGGACTACCGGCATGATTTCCGGAAGGTGGCGCTGAAATTAGGAGGTGCCTTTGCTTCGCAGGTATTTAATTATATGCCGTCCATGAATGAAGGGGTGGAGAACTGGCCTACCACACAGCGTTATACGTTGGGTGAAGGATATGTAGGAGTGGTGTCCCGCGACAAGGACTTGCCTATACAGTTTGCTTTCCAGACCGGCTTGCGTAGCTTCAGCTTGCGCTATGATAATTATTACATGGAGTATGGTTCTGAAAATATTTTCCATACCGAAGGTTTCATGGCTGGAAATATCAATGAGGAACAGCAGGTGGGTGTCGGTCTGGAGATGGACAACCTGATTCACGATGTGTCGCAACAGGATTATACGCTGTTGCAGCTGAATCCGTATTACACCTATCAGGGTGAATCCGTGAAGTTGCGGGTGGGTGCCCATGTGGATTTGCAGACGGCTTATGGCAGTGGACTGAAAGCTGCGCCGGATGTCAAACTGGAATATACGTTTGCCGATACGTATGTGGCTTATCTCAATGTATTGGGCGGAACACGTCTGAATGATTTCCGTCGGTTGAATGACTTCTCACCTTACTGGACGATTGCACAGCAGATGCGTACTTCCTATACACCGCTGGATGCGAAAATCGGTTTGAAGGCTTCTCCGGTTATCGGATTAGGTTTTGAACTCTACGGAGGTTACCGTATTACCAAGAATGAACTGTTTGCCGTACCGGGAGGATTCTATACGGATGAGCAGAATGTGTTCTATACAGGTATCCTGCAGGATAAGGGAAAAGTCGGTTATGGAGGTGTTTCTGTGAGCTATGCCTACCGTGACTGGGTAGACTTTTCTGTAAACGGTACGTATTATAGCTGGAACGTGACGGAAGGAAACGAAGGCTTGTTACAGTTGAAGCCCGAATTGAAGGCCGATTTCAGTGTGCGTGCCAAGGTGATCAAGAATTGCCATGCCCTTTTGAACTACAACTACGAACGTCGTCAGAAGATGGGTGATTTTGGGCGTGCGGATGCCATCAATAACCTGTCTGTAGGAGCAGAGTATGAATTGCTGAACCGCATCAACGTGTTTGGCCGCCTGAATAACCTGCTCAATAAGGTATACGCTACTGAAGCAGGTTATCCGGTGGAAGGTTTGCATTTCATGGCAGGCATCAGCTGCCGTTTCTAAATTTATTCTGCGTGGCGGTAGTGCTGAATCAGTGCGCCGTCACGGAAAAAGAAACGGCTTTCTTGTCCGTGCGGAAGGAGGGGAGCAGGGATGCCGTCGTGCAAGGTCACGCGGGCATGTTCTATGAATGCTTCGTCCCATAGCCCTTGTTCCAGAAAAGCCTGGAGCGTCTGGCTTCCACCTTCTACCAGTAATGTTTGTATTTTTTGCTCATAAAGCACCTGCATGATTTGCGGGAGAATATTCTGGCCGAAATCCAGTGTCACGTAAGTGAGGTTCTGGGTAGCGGCCTTTTCTTTTTCCGTAAAGACGAGGGTAGGAGTACTGCCGTCGAACAGGTGCAGGTGAGGCGGCAAAGTCAGCTGTCGGTCGATGACCAGCCGGAGCGGGTTCTGTCCGTACCATTCGCGTACCGTGAGCGAAGGGTTGTCGAGCAGGGCCGTGCGTCGTCCCACGAGGATGGCTTTCTGTTCGGCCCGCATCTTGTGAACCGCCAAGGTGGAGAGAGGAGTGGAAAGGCATACCGCGTTTCCGTCTTCACGTCGGATGTCCAGAAAACCGTCGGCCGACTGTGCCCATTTCAGGGTGATGTAAGGACGCTTTTTCAGGTTGAATGTCACGAAAGCACGAATCAGTTCCCGGCATTCTTTTTCCAGTACACCGACCGTCACTTCAATACCGGCATCCCGCAATTTCTGGATTCCTCTTCCGGCTACCAAAGAAAACGGGTCTACACAGCCTACTACGACTCTCGGAATCCCTTTCCGTATGATTAAGTCGGCACAGGGAGGAGTTTTCCCATAATGAGAACAGGGTTCTAAGCTCACATAAATGGTAGCATCTTTCAGCAGGCTTTCATCTTTGACTGAGGCGATGGCATTCACTTCGGCATGGCTTTCCCCGCAGCGCACGTGATAACCTTCACCGATGATTTTTCCGTCGCGTACAATGACGGCCCCCACCATGGGGTTGGGAGCTGCATGGCAGATACCGTTTCGGGCCAGTTGTATGCAGCGCCGCATATATTTTTCGTCTATCGTCATATTCTTCGTTTTTTATCGTTACTTTTGCAACTATGCATCCGGTTTATGTACATATCAAAAAAGAGCTGAGTCCTTTTTATGCAGAAGAAGAGGCTTCAGCCATGGCAAAGTGGATATCTTCGGATATTCTGCATCTCTCTACTCTTGAACTTTATACAGGCAAAGATATGAATTTTTCCACGAAAGAGTGGGCGGAACTGGAGGATATTCTTCGGCGCTTGAAGCAGCGGGAACCCCTTCAGTATATTTTGCAGGAAGCCTCTTTTTGTGGAAGGTCTTTTCATGTGGAACAAGGGGTACTGATTCCTCGTCCGGAAACGGAAGAGCTGGTGGAATGGATTGTCTCCGATTATCGGGAGGCTGGTCAGGTGCGTATTCTGGATATTGGCACCGGAAGCGGCTGCATTCCCGTATCGCTGGCGCAGCTGTTGCCGGAAGCGCAGGTTTCTTCGTGCGATGTGTCGACTGAGGCTTTGCGCATTGCAGCTATGAATGTAAAGCGTTATGGAGACAAGGTGACTTTGTTCTGTGCCGATATTCTGAAAGAGGAACTTCCTGAATGTCAGGTGGACGTGCTGGTGAGCAACCCTCCTTACATTACGGAAAGCGAGCGGACGGATATGGAGGCGAATGTACTCGACTGGGAACCTGAACTGGCATTGTTTGTGCCCGATTCGGATCCGTTGCGGTTTTACCGGAGGATAGCCCGGAAGGGACTTGACTGGCTTTCGGAAGAAGGAGCATTGTATTTTGAAATCAACCGTGCTTACGGGGCTGAGACTGTGCGGATGCTGGAGGAGCTTGGATACCGCCAGATTGAATTACGGAAAGACTTGTCGGGAAACGACCGGATGATAAAAGCAATCAGACCATGAAAGAATATAGTGAAGCAGAGATAAAGAGTAAGGCCGAAGTGTATTGCTCGTCGGTGGAGCGTTGCCCGTCGGACGTGGAGGAGAAAATTCGCAAGTGGGGGGCTTCGGAAGAAGTGACGGAACGGATTATGGCCCATTTGCAGAAAGAACGCTACTTGGATGCAGCTCGTTTCTGCCGGTTTTATGTGCGCGACAAGTACCGTTTCAATCAGTGGGGGCGGATGAAGATTGCACAGATGCTCCGTATGAAACGCTTGTCGGACGAAGACATCCGTGCCGGACTGGAGGAAATTGATACCGAAGAATACGATGGAATCCTGAAGAAGATGCTGAAGCAGAAAATGAAAGGAATAAAGGCTGCCAATGATTATGAACGGAGCATGAAACTGATTCGCTTTGCCGTAGGTCGGGGCTTTACGCTGGAAGAAGTACGTCGTTTTGTCAATCAGGTAGAGTCGGATGAATATTTTGACTGATATCCGGGATTTTCTGTTCCCCCGTCTCTGCATGGCTTGCGGACGGAAGTTGCAGGTCTCCGAACAGGCACTTTGTTGTGATTGTCTGTCACAGCTCCCTCATACGCACTTAGGAAATACACCGGGCAATGAAATGGAAAAGATTTTCTGGGGCCGTTTCCCGATACAGCGGGCATCGGCTTTGTTTTATTATGCCCGTGGAGGGAAAGTTGCCCATATATTGGCCGGTATGAAATACTATGGCCGTCAGAAAGTCTGCCGGCAGATGGGGGAGATGCTGGCGCATGAACTGCTCCCGACGGGTTTCTTTAAGGGAGTAGATTATTTGTTGCCGGTTCCCTTGCATCCCGACCGTCTGCGTACCAGGGGATATAACCAGAGTCGTCTGCTGGCAGAGGGCATTTCTGAGCAGACGGGTATTCTGGTGTGCGACGGGTTGCTCTGTCGGGTGCGAAACAACCAGACCCAGACCCATAAATCCGTGTTGGAGCGGCAGGAAAACACGATTCACCTTTTTCATCTGGCTGGCGATACCCGTATGCTGCAAGGCAAACATGTGATGCTGGTGGATGATGTGCTGACCACAGGGGCCACGTTGGGTGCCTGTGCAGATGTACTGGCTGATATTGAGGGAATAAGCATCAGCATTGTTACACTGGCGTGGACGAAATAAAACAATCTGACGGGTTTTAGTAAAATTAATGCTCTTAAATTTTCTATTCCCGATGTATTTCTATAATTTTGCAAAAACATTTATCAGAGAATTAAAAAGTTATGAAAGCTTTGGAAAGATTATTTGCAGAAAAGTTGCTGAAGGTGAAGGCTGTGAAGATTCAGCCGGCTAACCCGTTTACTTGGGCATCAGGTTGGAAATCGCCGATTTATTGTGACAATCGTAAGACGTTGTCATATCCTGCACTTCGTAACTTCGTAAAGTTAGAAATTTGTCGTGTTATTCTTGAAAAATTCGGTGAAGTAGACGCCATCGCAGGTGTAGCTACAGGTGCGATTGCACAGGGTGCGCTGGTGGCAGAAGAGTTGAACTTGCCGTTCGTATATGTTCGTTCAAGTCCGAAAGACCATGGCTTGGAAAATTTGATTGAAGGTGAATTGCGTCCGGGTATGAAAGTGGTTGTTGTAGAAGACCTGATTTCAACCGGTGGAAGCAGTTTGAAAGCGGTAGAAGCTATCCGTCGCGACGGTTGTGAAGTAATTGGAATGATTGCTTCTTTCACTTACGGTTTCGATGTATCAGTAGAAGCCTTCAAGAAAGCAAAAGTAGAACTGGTTACACTGACCAACTACAATGCGGTGCTGGAAGTAGCTTTGAAGACCGATTATATCAATGAAGAGGATATCCCTGTGCTGCAGGCATGGAGAGAGGATCCTTCTCACTGGACTGGAAAATAATAGATTCTGTAACTGGGAAAGCAGTCTCGGATTGTAAATAGGAGATGTCATCCTGAGCGAGTCCACTCTGCTCAAGATGACATTTTTTTATGCGATGACGGGAGAATTTTCCTGAAGATTGAAAAAATATGGCTGTACAATTTGAAAGCAATGTGAAGCATGTTCCTTATAGTCAGGAACGAGTATATAACAAACTGTCCGACCTGAATAACCTGGAAGGAGTTCGGGAACGTCTGGACATGGTGAAGGACAAGCTGGACGGGAAACTGGAAGATATGTCGTTCGACCGTGATTCCATTACCTTGAAAGTACAGGGCATCAGTCTTACATTGCGCATCATTGAGCGTGAACCTTTGAAGTGCATCAAGTTTGAAGGTGACAAATCGCCCATACCTTTGAATCTGTGGATTCAGATTCTGCCTGTAACACAGGAAGAGGCTAAAATGAAAGTGACTATCCGTGCGGAAGTGAACATGTTCATGAAAGCCATGGTGTCAAAGCCCCTGCAGGAGGGAGTAGAGAAACTGGCTGACATGCTGGCCATGCTTCCTTATTAATTGAAATGACCGGCAGATGCCGGAGATAAAAACTGAAATTATGGCTCAAAAACTTTGGGAAAAAAATGTACAGGTAAATGCGGAAATTGACCGCTTTACCGTGGGACGTGACCGCGAAATGGACATGTATCTGGCAAAGTACGACGTGTTGGGTTCGATGGCGCATATTACCATGTTGGAAAGTATCGGCCTGCTGACCTCGGACGAACTGAAGATTTTGCTGGAAGAACTGAAAAATATATACGCTTCCGTAGAACGCGGGGAGTTTGTGATTGAAGACGGAATAGAGGATGTACATTCACAGGTGGAGCTGATGCTGACACGCCGCCTGGGGGATGTGGGAAAGAAAATCCACAGTGGACGTTCGCGCAATGACCAGGTGCTGGTCGACTTGAAGCTGTTTATCCGTGCTCAGTTGAAATCGGTGGCAGAAGCTGTAGAACGTTTGTTCCATGTACTTATTTCTCAGAGCAACCGTTACAAGGATGTGCTTATGCCGGGATATACCCACCTGCAGATCGCCATGCCTTCTTCTTTCGGTCTGTGGTTTGGAGCTTATGCAGAAAGCTTGGTGGACGATATGATGTTCCTTCAGGCTGCTTATAAGACTTGTAACCGTAATCCATTGGGCTCGGCAGCAGGGTATGGTTCTTCTTTCCCGTTGGACCGTGAGATGACCACTCGTCTGTTGGGATTCGATTCAATGAATTACAATGTGGTGTATGTTCAGATGGGCCGTGGCAAGGTGGAACGCAACGTATCGTTTGCGCTGGCTTCCATTGCCGGTACACTGTCGAAGATGGCGTTTGATGCCTGCATGTTCAGTTGTCAGAACTTCGGCTTCGTGAAGTTGCCCGATGAATGTACCACCGGTTCCAGCATCATGCCGCACAAGAAGAATCCTGACGTGTTTGAACTGACCCGTGCCAAATGCAACAAGATTCAGGCTCTTCCGCAGCAGATTATGATGATTATGAACAATCTTCCTTCAGGTTATTTCCGTGACCTTCAGATTATCAAGGAAGTGTTCCTTCCTGCCTTTGAGGAGCTGGAAGACTGCTTGCAGATGGCTACTTACATCATGGAGAAAATCAAAATCAACGAACATATTCTGGATGATGACAAATACCTGTATATGTTCAGTG
>UMFC01007889.1_pt1 | contig 44473 bp, 28 predicted proteins | sample 1964931 | NCBI WGS metagenome assembly UMFC01 (sample SAMEA4836038, study PRJEB28245) | human gut metagenome | biome: gut microbiome; material: fecal sample | place: Denmark | collected 2008 | reverse complement strand
CTTCCAGCCGCTTCATCAAAAGCGTTCGCCGCAAGACCATATACAGTTTCCGTCGGCATACCAACGACTTCACCCTGTGAGAGCAGCTTTGCGGCATATGCTATGCTGTCCTCGTCAGTGCCCAGTATTTTTGTGTCAAACATTTTTTATTCTTCTTCCTGACTTGCAAGCTTGGCAGCCTGATCGGCTGTTGCAAGTGCGTCGATTATTTCATCAAGTGCGCCGTTAAGCACCTGTTCAAGTCTGTAGATAGTAAGACCGATTCTGTGGTCGGAAATTCTTCCCTCAGGATAGTTGTAAGTTCTTATTCTTTCGGAACGGTCGCCTGTTCCCACCTGTGAACGTCTGTTGTCTGCGATCTCCTTGTTCTGTGCCTGAACTTTCTGATCAAGAAGTCTTGAACGGAGAACTTTCAGAGCCTTTTCCTTGTTCTTGAACTGTGAACGCTCGTCCTGACACTCAACTACCATACCTGTAGGCAGGTGAGTTATTCTGATAGCGGAAGATGTCTTGTTGATGTGCTGTCCGCCTGCTCCTGATGAACGGAACACGTCTATTTTCAGATCTTTTTCTTCGTTAAGGTCAAGCTCCACCTCATCAGCCTCAGGGAGGACGGCAACTGTAACAGTAGACGTGTGAACTCTGCCCTGTGACTCAGTTTCAGGTACACGCTGAACTCTGTGTACTCCGCTTTCGTATTTCAGTCTTGAATATGCTCCCTCGCCTGAAACGCTGAAGGTTATTTCCTTATAGCCACCAAGCTCTGTTTCGTTGGCGTTCATGACTTCTATAGTCCAGCCCTTTGAAGCGGCATACATTGAATACATTCTATAAAGAGAGCCTGCGAACAGTGCAGCTTCCTCACCGCCTGCTCCGCCTCTTATCTCTATGATAACGTTACGCTCATCGTTAGGGTCTTTCGGCAGCAGGAGAAGCTTAAGCTCTTCTTCAAGCTTAGCCATATCTTCCTTGGACTCCTCAAGCTGCATCTGCACCATTTCCTTGAAGTCCTTATCCATTCCGCCTGCGTCAAGAAGCTCGATGGCTTCGTCATTGGCAGCCTTTGCCTTTTTGTATTCGCCGAACTTTTCAACTATCGGCGTAAGTGTCTTGTATTCTTTCATAAGGCTCGTATACAGTGAAGTGTTGTTTACAGTTTCAGGCTGCATGAGCTTTTCGTTTATTTCATTGAATTTATCTTCGAGTGCTTTGAGTTTTTCAAACATAGTTATATTCTCCTGTCATTTTTATTTCATATCATACATTTGTTATATATCATAAATTGCGAGAATAGCTATGACTCAGCCTCTCTGATAATAGTTTTTACGTTCTTTTCGGCTTTGCTGCGTACTATCATGAACTCTCGTCCGCAGCCCTCGCAGCGCAGCTTGAAATCCATGCCTGAGCGCAGAACTATCATTCTGTTACTGCCGCAGGGGTGACTTTTCTTCATTACAAGAATATCGCCTTTTACAATATCCATTTTGCACCACTTTCCTTTCTTAAAAGGTGAAGCAGAGCGAATACTCTGCCCATACATCGTTATTATAACACATTTCTCCCTTTATTGCAATAGCGGAGAGGGCGGTTTTATTGCTGTACAAATATTATAGTCCATATATTTGATTTTTGTTGCATTGTTACAAAAATGACATTATAAGAAGCTGAATTTACAAAATGTTCATTGAATAGCTTTTGAAAAAGTGTTAATATTAGATTGTTCAAATTTGAAATATCTAATATTGGAGGTTTGACAATGAACGATAATATGACAACAGCAACGCATATGTTTGATCATTCAAAGAAGCTTGCAGAAGCATATGAAAAAGTCATGCAGCCCCTTTGTAAAAAGCTCGATATGCCAAAGACGGCGCTTGACGTGCTCATGTTCCTTGCGAACAATCCTGAGTTCAACACAGCGGGTGATGTGTGTAGATATAGGAATATCAAGGCGGCGCTTGTGTCTTTCCATGTAGAAAAGCTTGTGGAAGCAGGCTTTGTTGAAAGGCAGGCGGTAAAGGGCGACAGAAGAAAATGCCGTCTGGTCTGCACAGAAAAGGCTCAGCCTGTTATAAAAGAGGGCAGGGAGCTACAGAAAAAGTTTGCACAAAAGCTTATCGCTGGCTTTTCGGACGATGACATGGCACATTTCAGAAAATGCCTGCATATCGTTAGCGACAATATAGACAGCATTCTTAAAGAATGTTTGTAGAAGGAGGTAGCAACTATGATAAAACTGCTTAAAAAGATGGGCAAGCGTGAGGTGCTTATGGCTGTTCTCTGTGCACTTCTGGTGCTGGGACAGGTGTATTTTGACCTGACGCTGCCTGACTATATGACTGACCTGACCATGATGCTCAACACGGCAGGCAGTGAAACTTCCGATATCCTGAACGTCGGACTTAAAATGCTTGGCTGTACCCTTGCAAGTGCCGCTCTTGCTATCGTCTGCGGCTATCTTTCCGCAAAGACTGCCTCAGGATTCAGCTACACAATAAGAGAAAAGCTTTTTAATCATGTTATGGATATGGGCAGCGAGGAGATGCAGGACTTTTCCATACCTAGCCTTATAACAAGGACAACAAACGACATCACACAGATACAGATGATAGTGTCAATGGGACTTCAGATGATAATAAAATCGCCTATCATGGCGGTTTGGGCTGTTATAAAGATACTGGGCAAGAGCTGGGAGCTTTCGGCGGTGACTGCGGCGTTCGTTGTGGTGATATGCGTATTCGTTCTTGCAGTTATGGCGACCTGCATACCGAGATTCCGTATCGTTCAAAAACTCACCGATAAGATAAACCGTGTGGCAAGAGAGAATCTCACAGGCATAAACGTTGTCCATGCTTTCAATGCTGAGAAATATCAGAACGACAAGTTCGATGTTCCAAGCAAGGATATGATGAACACACAGCTTAAAAACCAGAGAATGTTCGCACTTATGATGCCAGTTATGAATATCGGAATGAATGGTCTGACCCTTGCTATCTACTGGCTTGGAGCAGTGCTTATCCAGCAGATAGCCCTGACGGCTGTTCAGGACAGGATAACGCTTTTCAGCAACGTTGTTGTTTTCAGCACATATGCCACATATGTTGTAATGTCATTTATGATGCTCGTTATGATATTCATGATGCTCCCTGCGGCTCAGGTATCAGCAGAGCGTATCAACGAAGTGCTTGAGCGTGACGTGAACATAAAAGAGGGAAGCGTCAGCGTGGGAAGAGAGCATGGTACTGTTGAATTTAAAAACGTTTCTTTCAGATATCCTCATGCCTCTGAGGACGAGCTGAGTAATATAAGTTTCAAGATAGAAAAGGGTCAGACCCTTGCCATAATCGGTGCAACAGGAAGCGGCAAGACAACGCTTATAAGCCTTATACCAAGATTTTATGACGCAACAGAGGGCGAAGTCCTCGTGGACGGCGTAAACGTAAAAAACTACAAGTTTGACACCCTTTATGACAAGCTTGGATATGTCACACAGAAGGCTGTGCTTTTTGCAGGCAGTATCAGAGAAAACGTATTTTTCGGCGAAAGCGGTGCACCTGAAACAGACGAAGAGCTTAGCAACGCCATAGCACTTTCTCAGGCGGAGGAGTTTGTGAATAAGCTTCCTGACGGCACAGAGCATATGATATCTCAAATGGGCAGAAACGTTTCAGGCGGACAGAAGCAGCGTTTGTCTATTGCAAGAGCGCTTTCAAGAAAGCCTGAGATACTTGTATTTGATGATTCTTTCTCAGCCCTTGACTACAAGACAGACGCAAAGCTCAGAGAGGGTCTTAACGAGAAACTTAAAGACACAACAAAGATAATCGTTGCGCAGAGAATAAGCACTATCCGTCATGCAGACAAGATAATAGTCCTTGACCGTGGCGAAGCCGTGGGCATGGGTACTCATGAGGAGCTTATGAAAAGCTGCGACGTATACAAAGAGATAGCACTTTCACAGCTAAGTGCGGCAGAACTTGCATAGAAAGGGGGACTGCACAATGAGAAAATACGAAAAGGCTAGTAAGGGCGAAATGGCGTCCGCTATGAAAAAAATAATAGAGTATATGAAAGGCAGTGTAGGTATCGTTGCCGTGGCATTGGTTCTTGCGGCGCTTGGTGCGGTGCTGACTATCATAGGGCCTGACAAGGTGGGCGAGATAACCGACCTTATAGCAGACGGACTTATGACAGGCATTGACCTTAAAGCGGTGGCAAGGGTAGGAATTTTCCTTGGAGCGATATATATTTCAAGCTCGCTGTTCACATTCATTCAGCAGTATATAATGGCGACAGTCACCCTGAAAATGTCATACAGAATGAGAAGCGACCTTTCAAGAAAGATAAACTGCGTTCCACAGAAGTATTTCAACTCACATTCACAGGGCGATATACTCAGCCGTATCACAAATGATGTATCAACTTTACAACAGGGTCTTACAAACAGTCTTCCGACCATAATCAGTGCGGCGGCACAGTTTGTGGGCTGTCTTATAATGATGTTCGTTACAGAATGGCGACTTGCACTCATCTCACTGTTCATCACATTCTTGGGACTTTTCCTGATAGTTTTCATAATGTCAAAATCACAGAAGTTCTTCATCGACAGACAGGAAAGCCTTGGTAAGCTCAATGGCTATGTTGAGGAGATGTATTCAGGTCACGAGGTAGTAAGGATATCCCGTGGAGCAGATAATGTAAAGAAACATTTTGGTGGACTTAACGAGGCTGTATACAACGCAAACTGGAAGTCACAGTTTCTGTCAGGCATCATGCAGCCGCTTATGAACGTTATCGGAAATCTTGCATACGTTGCAGTATGCGTTTTTGGCTCAGTGCTTGCACTTAACGGCACTATCACATTCGGCGTAATAATATCGTTCATTCTTTATGTAAGACTTTTCACATCGCCTCTTGGTCAGATAGCTCAGGGCATGACAAATATGCAGACAGCTTCCGCCTCGGCTCAGAGAATATTTGACTTTATCGAAAGCGAGGAACTTTCAGACGAGAGCGACAAGAGCAGTGAAATGCCTGAGGTAAAGGGCAACGTAAGCTTTGAAAATGTTCGTTTTAGCTATCCTGATACTCCTGACAAGGTGATAATAAAGAACTTTTCCGCAGAGGTAAAGGCAGGTCAGAAGGTGGCTATCGTCGGACCGACCGGTGCAGGTAAGACCACAATGGTAAATCTGCTTATGAGATTTTTCGAGATAAACAGCGGAAGTATCTCCATAGACGGCACGCCTATCTCACAGCTGAGCCGTGAAACTGTCCACAATATGTTCAGCATGGTTTTGCAGGACACATGGCTTTTTGAGGGCACTGTGAGAGAAAACCTTGTTTACAACATGGAAGGCATAAGCGACGAGTCCCTTGAAAGAGTGTGCAAAGCCTGCGGTCTGGATAAGTTCGTTCATACTCTGCCAAATGGATTTGATACAGTGCTTTCTGAAAGCGTGGCAATATCCGCAGGGCAGAAACAGCTTCTCACTATCGCAAGGGCAATGCTCCAGAATGCGCCTATGCTCATACTTGATGAGGCGACATCTTCTGTCGATACGAGAACGGAGCTTCTTATCCAAAGGGCAATGGATAAGCTTACAAAGGGCAGAACGAGCTTTGTTATCGCACACAGACTTTCGACTATCAAAAACGCAGACCTGATACTTGTTATGCGTGACGGCGACGTTATCGAAAGCGGTAACCATGAAACCCTTATGGCAAAGGGTGGATTTTATGCCGAGCTTTATAACAGCCAGTTTGATCAGGCTTCATAAAGCAGGCTTTTATATGCAAAGCACACGGCTTTTACGGCTGTGTGCTTTGTGCTTTTTTTACTAAAATGGGTGTGGCAGTGGTGTGGCTGTATTGAAAAATGACAATAAAGTGTATTTTATTTCTTAAAATCAGATATTTCACTTGACTAATCCGTATTAAAATGGTATGATAAATATGTATTTTTATAAAATATATTATTTGCAGAAGGATTGATATATAATGAAAACACCATTTATAACCAAGGAAAAGGCTGAGGAGATAATCAAGCAGTATCCTACACCTTTTCATATCTACGACGAAAAGGGTATCAGACAGAGAGCCAGAGATCTTTACAAGGCATTTAGCTGGAACAAAGGCTTCAAAGAGTATTTCGCTGTAAAGGCTACCCCTAACCCATTCATTTTGAAAATACTCAAGGAAGAGGGCTGCGGCGTTGACTGTTCTTCTCTTACTGAGCTTATGATGAGCGACTGCTGCGGATTCAGCGGAAGCGACATCATGTTCTCTTCAAACGTAACTCCAAAGGCGGATTTTCTCAAGGCAAGAGAGCTTGGTGCTTATATCAACCTTGACGATTTCACTCACATAGATTATCTTGACGACCTTTGCGGTATTCCTGAAACTATCTGCTGCCGTTTCAATCCGGGCGGACATTTCGAGATAGAAACTCAGATAATGGACAACCCTGGCGAGGCTAAGTACGGCTTCACAAGAGAGCAGCTTTTTGAGGGCTTCAAGATACTTCAGCAGAAAGGCGCAAAGCATTTCGGACTTCACGCTTTCCTTGCTTCAAACACTGTTTCAAACGCTTATTATCCAAAGCTTGCAAGAATACTTTTTGAGCTTGCTGTTGAGCTTCATGAAAAGACGGGTGCAGACATCAAGTTCGTAAACCTTTCAGGCGGTGTTGGCATAGCATATGAGCCTGACAAGCCACAGAACGATATCTTCGCTATCGGCGAGGGCGTTCGCAAGGCATTTGAGGATATAATGGTTCCTGCTGGTCTTGGTGACGTTGCTATCTTCACAGAACTTGGCAGATATATGCTTGCTCCGTTCGGTCATCTCGTTGCTACATGCACACATCATAAGCATACTTATAAGGAGTATGTTGGACTTGACGCTTGTGCCTGCAACCTTATGCGTCCTGCTATGTACGGTTCATATCATCACATTACAGTTCTTGGTAAGGAGAACGCTCCGTGCGACCACAAGTATGACGTAACTGGCGGTCTTTGCGAGAACAACGATAAGTTTGCGATCGACAGAATGTTGCCTGAGATAGACACCGGCGATATAATTGTTATCCACGACACAGGCGCACACGGTTTCTCAATGGGTTATAACTACAACGGAAAGCTCCGCTCAGCAGAGATACTTCTTCATGAGGACGGCTCATTCGATATGATAAGACGTGCCGAAACTCCAGCTGACTATTTCGCAACATTTGATTTCACTGATATTTTCGATAAATATACAAAGAATAATAAGTAATGGTGCTTAGATCCACAGGGAATTTCTCTGTGGGTCTTGCTGTTTTTTGGCGTTTGGCGAGCAAATATTAAAAAAATCGGAATTTATGTGATTTTTGCTTGCAAAATAGTATGAGATGTAGTATAATATTAAATTGAATTGGTGTATTTTTGCACCTAAGGCGTTGCCTTAATATTAAGAAAGGTCAGGGATTATATATGGATTTGAACATGGTCAAGTATCTGGCAGAGCTTAGCAAGCTGGAATATTCCGATAAAGAGCTTGCAGCCACAGCCGAGCAGATGACTGATATTATTGATCTTATGGATACCGTAAAGGAAATCGACATTACCTATGACGATCTCAAGGACAATCATGATGTTTACCTCAACGATCTGAGAAAAGACGAGGTCATCGAATCTATGCCTACTTCAAAGGTCCTTTCAAATGCAGTGAATACAAACAACTGCTTTGTAGTGCCTAAGGTCGTAGAGTAAATTTAACAGGAAGGTAGTGTGAAATTTGGACGTTTCTTCAATGAAAATCCGTGATATGCGTAAGGCTCTTGACAGTAAGGAAATTTCCGCTAAAGAGCTTGCACAGACATATTTTGAGAGAATAAAGAAATATGACGATAAGGTAAAGAGCTTTATCACTGTTACTGAGGAAAAGGCTCTGGAGCAGGCTGAAAAGGCTCAGGGCGTTATCGATAAGGGCGAGGCAAAGGCTCTCACAGGAATACCTGTGGCAGTAAAGGACAATATTTGTACAGAGGGCGTAAAGACCACCTGTGCGTCAAAAATGCTTGAAAACTTTGTTCCGCCTTATAATGCGACCGTTATGGAAAAGCTCGACGCTGAGAATATCGTAATGCTCGGCAAGACTTCCATGGACGAGTTCGCAATGGGAGGCTCTACACAGACCTCTGCTTTTGCAAAGACAAAGAATCCTTATGATCTTGACCGTGTACCTGGCGGCTCATCAGGCGGATCTGCTGCGGCTGTCGCTGCGGGACTTGCACCTGTTGCTCTTGGTACTGATACAGGCGGATCTATCAGACAGCCTGCTGCTTTCTGCGGCGTAACAGGTATCAAGCCAACATACAGCAGAGTTTCAAGATTTGGTCTTGTGGCTTTCGCTTCATCTCTTGACCAGATAGGCTCTATCGGTCTTGACGCTCATGACTGTGCTATACTCCTTAACGAGATATGCGGTTATGACTTCCATGACGGCACAAGCTCAAAGCTTGAAGTGCCTGACTTCACCGCAAAGATAGGCGAGTCAATGAAGGGCATGAAGATAGCACTCCCTAAGGAGTTCTATGCAGAGGGCATAAATGATGAGGTAAAGGCTGCCGTTTTAAAGGCTGCTGAGGAATATAAGGCAATGGGTGCTGAGCTTATCGAGTGTTCTATGCCGTCGCTTAAGTATGCTGTTCCTTGTTATTATCTTCTTGCCTGCGCTGAGGCTGCGTCTAACCTGTCAAGATATGACGGTATCAAGTACGGTCACAGAACTGCTACAGCCGACAGCTATGAAGAGCTGATAATCAAGTCACGTTCAGAGGGATTCGGCGAGGAAGTAAAGAGAAGAATACTTCTTGGAAACTACTGCCTGTCAAGCGGATATTATGACGCTTACTATAGAAAAGCAATGGCTCTCAGACAGCTTATCAGAAAAGAATACAATGATATATTCGAGAAGTGCGACGTTATTCTTACGCCGACAACTCCTGCTGTTGCATACAGCCCTGAGATGACTTCCGACCCTGTTCAGATGTATCAGGCTGATATATGCACAGTTACAGTAAATATCGCAGGTCTGCCTGCAATATCAACTCCTTGCGGCTATGACAGCAAGGGTATGCCTATCGGTATGTCTGTTATAGGCAGAAAGTTCGACGAGGCAACTATCATCAAGACTGCCGACGCATACGAAAAGGGCTTCAAGCCTGTTGCGCCAAAGCTTTAAGGGAGGTAAGACAAATGGAAAAATGGAGAACGGTCATCGGCCTTGAGATCCACGCCGAGCTGCTTACCAAAACTAAGATCTTTTGTAACTGCTCCGCTGAGTTCGGAGGTGCGCCAAATACAAGATGCTGCCCTGTATGTACAGGTATGCCTGGTACTCTGCCTATCATCAATCAGCAGGCTGTAGAGTATGCTGTAAAGGCAGGATATGCGCTCAACTGCGGAATCAACAAGTTTTCAGTATTCGACAGAAAGAACTACTTCTATCCTGACCTGCCAAAGGCATATCAGATATCACAGCTTTACAGACCTATCGTAGGTCCTGGATATGTGCCTATCGAGGTGAACGGTCAGAAGAAGAACATCAGAATAAACCATATCCACCTTGAGGAAGACGCCGGTAAGCTCGTTCATGACGCTTTCAACGGAATCTCAATGGCTGACTATAACAGATGCGGTATCCCGCTTATCGAGATAGTTACTGAGCCTGATATAGCGTCAGCAGAAGAAGCAATGGCTTTCGTTGAGCAGATATCTCTGCTTTTGCAGTATGCAGGCGTTTGCGACTGTAAAATGGAGCAGGGCTCACTGAGATGTGACGTTAATATCTCTCTTATGAGACCTGACGCAACTGAGTTCGGTACTCGTGCGGAGATAAAGAACATCAACTCTATCAAGTCTGTTGGCAGAGCTATCAAGTATGAGGAAAAAAGACAGGCGCTTCTTCTTGAAGCTGGCAAAAAGGTCGTTCAGGAAACAAGACGTTACAACGCAAACAGAGATAAGACAACTTCAATGCGTACAAAGGAAAACGCTAACGATTATCGTTATTTCCCAGAGCCTGATATTCTTCAGTTAAACCTTACAGACGCTCAGCTTGATGAGATAAGGGCTAAACTGCCTGAAATGCCAAGCAGCAGATTCAAGAGATACACTGAGGAATATGGTATTTCTGAGATAGACGCAAAAACGCTTATCCAAACAAAGATAATCTCAGATTTCTTTGAGAATGCACTTAAGAGATATAACAATCCTAAGAGCGTGGCTGTGTTCATTCTCGGCGAGTTTATGAGAAGAGTAAATCTGGGCGAGATAGATATAAACAATATCAGCTTCACACCTGAGGAGTTCGCTGAGCTGGTTGAAATGGCTGACACTGAAAAGGTATCTAAGAATGACGCTAAGACCGTGTTCAGAGCAATGGTAGAAGAGGGCGGCAAGCCTATGGACATTGCAAAGAGCAAGGGTATGATAATCACTGTGGATACTGCAAAGGTTGAGGCAGGCGTTGACGAGATACTTGCCGCAAATGCCGCACAGGTAGAGCAGTATAAGAACGGTGAAACAAAGGTATTCGGCTTTATCATGGGTCAGTGTACAAAGGCTCTCAAGGGCGTTGCAACACCTAAGATAATCAAGGAAATTCTTGAAAGCAAGCTGAAAGCTGCCGCTGCAAGCGCTTCTTCTGACGCAGAGAAGAAAGAGGACGTAAAGGACAACGTCATCGACACTTCAAAGCTCACAAAGTATGAGAACGCTGATAAGTATGTACCTGAAAATGACGGCAAAATGCTTATGATAGATACGGCTGACGTCAAGAAAGAGTTTATGCTTGCTGACGCTAAGGCTAACATGGGCAAGGAAGTTGAGTTCTCAGGCTGTGTTCATAGAATAAAGAACATGGGAAGCATTGCATTTATCGTTGTAAGAACCTCAAGAGATGTTATACAGACAGTTTACTCTGCCGACAACTGCAAGGATTCTATCGAGGGTCTGAGAGAGGGCTTCTTTGTAAACGTAAAGGGTATCGTTAAGGAAAACCCTAAGGATTTCAACGGCCTTGAAATAGAGCTTAATTCTATCAAGCTTATCTCAACGAACGCCGCCGAACTTCCTTTAAAAATATCACAGGGCAGACTTAACTGCACAATAGAAGTAAATCTTGACAACCGTGCGGCTTCACTGAGAAACCCTTATGAGAGAGCTATATTCAAGCTTCAGGAGGGTCTTGTTCAGGGTATGCACAAGTTCATGCAGGCAAACAACTTCACTGAGATACACTCACCAAAGATTGTTGCTCAGGGTGCAGAGGGCGGCGCTAACATCTTCCGCCTTGACTATTTCGGTAAGTCTGCGTTCCTTAACCAGTCACCGCAGTTCTATAAGCAAATGGCTGTGGCATTCTTTGACAGAGTTTATGAGATAGCTCCTGTATACAGAGCTGAAAAGCACGCTACTTCACGTCATATCAACGAGTATATCGGTCTTGATTTTGAAATGGGCTATATCGACAGTATGTATGACGTTATGAAAATGGAGATCGCAATGCTCAGATCCATTTTCGAGTATATCAAGGAAAACTATCAGAACGAGCTGAGAATACTTGAGGCTGACGTTCCTGAGATAAAGGAAGTTCCGTCTATCAAGTTTGCTGACGCTATCGAGCTACTGAGAGGCGGCGAGGGAAGCGGCAAGAAGTTCGATCTTGACCCGGAGGACGAGGTAAACCTCGGCAAGTATGCCAAGGAAAAGTACGATTCAGACTTTATCTTTGTCACACACTTCCCATCATCGAAGCCTCCGTTCTATGCAATGAACTCCAGAGAAGACCCAAGAGAAGCATACAAGTTCGATCTGTTGTTCAGAGGACTTGAAATTACTTCGGGCGGTCAGAGAATACACGATTACAACGAGCAGGTGGAGAAGATGAAGGCTCAGGGACTTGACCCTGATGATTTCAAGAACTATCTTGAGGCTCACAAGTATGGTCTGCCACCTCACGGCGGACTTGGTATCGGTCTTGAAAGACTTCTCATGAAGCTTCTTAACAAGAACAACATCAGGGAAACATCACTGTTCCCAAGAGATATCAACAGACTTCTTCCATAGTCTGGAATATGCTGACACAAGAACGGACGGGTATACTGTCCGTTCTTTTTTGTATGGGCGACCTGAGGTTGTCGGGGCTGTATAAAAGCAGAATATTTGTCCAATAAGAATAGTATAATTCAATGATACTGATTCGGAGGACTGATATTCTTGAAAAAAATTCTTACTTTACTTATTTGTTTTTTGACCCTTTGCTCCTGCGGAGGTGAGGTAAATTCCCAGAGGGACAGGCTTGTGACTATGGAAAAAGCATCGGTGATACCTGTGTGCGGAGAGAAAAACTACACTGATGTGGAAACGTCACACAAGCTTAATTATACTGTGCAGAAAGCTATATGGATATCCTATATTGACCTTGCTGATATGCTCACCGGGAAAAGTGCCGAGGAGTTTCGTGAGAACTTTTCTCAGGCGTGTGAAAATGCTTTGAGCATAGGTTGTAATACGCTGTATGTTCACGTCAGACCTTTCGGGGACGCTATATATGATTCGGAACTTTATCCTGCATCAAGATATATAACAGGCGTGGCAGGTGAGCAGAGTGACTTCGACCCGCTTGATATAATGATACAGACTGCACATGATAAGGGGCTTTCTTTTCACGCATGGATAAACCCTCTCAGGTGTGAGAATGAGGAATGTTTTCAGAATTATGACGATAGCTTTTTGCTGAAAAAATGGTATGATGAGGACAACGGCTACCTAGAACAGGTTGAGGGCGACAGCCATTTGTGGCTCGACCCTGCTTATGATGAGGTAAGACAGCTTATAGCAGAGGGTGCAGCGGAGCTTGCAGAAAATTATGATATTGACGGTATACACTTCGACGATTATTTTTATCCCACAACGGCTGAGGATTTTGACGCACAGTGCTTTTCTGCCCAGACGGAGTTTGACGATCTAGCAAAATGGCGGCTGAACAATATCTCTCTTATGGTGGAGGAGATATACAGTGCGGTCAAGGGGGTGGATAAGGATATTCTGGTGGGAGTTTCACCTCAGGGAAATATGGAAAATAACTATGAGTATATGTACGCTGATGTGAAAAAGTGGTGCAGCGAGGAGGGGTATATAGACTATATCTGTCCGCAGATATATTTCGGTTATGAAAATTCTGTCAAGCCTTATGAGGATACCCTACAGCAGTGGGCTGATATCTGCACAACTGATGTTACGCTGGTGGCAGGGCTGGGAGTATATAAGATAGACAGCGAAAGCGAGTTTTCTGAAAATATCGGCATTATCGGCAGGCAGATAAATGACGCTGTAGTTAGTTATAACTACGCAGGAGCGGCGGTATACGGCTATGGAAGTCTGTTCGGTGGCAGTGATAGAGGTGTTCAGGAGCAGGAGTGTATCGAAATTGCTTTTGATAAACTTGATACATCTGTAAAATGATATGTGATATATAAATTATGGTATGTTAAATGTAAACAAATTGTGATATATTATTATAAAATTTATGGAAGTAAACAAAAAACTATTGAAATTTCTTTTTAAATATAGTATAATGTTATATGCTGTAAGGCGATAATAGAAAATGTTTTTGTATTATTTGCCTAAAACAATATTATTTTGCTAATTATTCAGGGAGGGATTTTAGTGTACAAAATCGTAACAAGAAGACAGCTCAACGACGCTGTTGTTCTTATGGAGATCGACGCACCTTACATTGCCGCTAAGGCTGAGGCTGGTCAGTTCATCATCTACAGAGTTGATGAGAAGGGCGAGCGTGTTCCGCTTACTATCGCTGACTATGACAGAGAAAAGGGCACGATCACAATTATTTTCCAGGTAGTAGGTGCTTCCACAACTGAGCTTGCAAGACTTAATGAGGGCGACTATATCCATGACGTTGTTGGTCCTCTCGGCGTTGCCACAGAGTATGACGAGGGTATCAAGAGAGTTGCAGTAGTAGGCGGAGGCGTTGGCTGTGCTATTGCTTACCCACAGGCTAAGAAGCTCCATAACATGGGCGTTGAAGTTGATCTTATTGCAGGCTTCAGAAGCAAGGATATCGTTATCCTCGAGGACGAAATGGGTAAGGCTTCTTCACATCTTCACATCTGTACAGACGACGGTTCATACGGCTATCACGGATTTGTTACAAACAAGCTTCAGGAACTTATTGACGGTGGTGCTAAGTTTGACGAAGTTATCGCTATCGGACCAGTTCCAATGATGAAGTTCGTTTGCAAGGTAACAAAGCCTTATGACATCAAGACTCTCGTTTCACTCAACCCTATCATGATCGACGGCACAGGAATGTGCGGCGGATGTCGTGTAACTGTTGACGGCAAGATCAAGTATGCTTGCGTTGACGGCCCTGACTTTGACGGTCAGAAGGTAGATTTCGACGAGCTTATGAGAAGAAACTCAACTTATAAGGAGCAGGAAAAGGCTCACTTGTGCAGACTTACTGGAGGTGTAAGATAATGGCTAATATGAGTTTGACAAAGACTCCTATCGCAGAGCAGGAGCCAAAGGTAAGAGCTAGAAACTTCAAGGAAGTTACTTTGGGTTACACCCCTGAGCAGGCTATAGAAGAAGCTCAGAGATGTCTTAACTGCAAGCACAAGCCTTGTATGACAGGATGTCCTGTAAGCGTTAGAATACCTGAGTTTATCGCAAAGGTAGCAGAGGGCAAGTTTGAAGAGGCTTATGCTATCATCAAGACAACAAACGCTCTGCCGGCTGTTTGCGGACGTGTATGTCCACAGGAGCATCAGTGTGAGGGCAAGTGTGTAAGAGGTATCAAGGGTGAGCCTGTTGGTATAGGCAGACTTGAGAGATTCTGTGCAGACTATATGATGGACAAGGCAGTTGCCGTAGAAAAGGCTGAACCAAACGGTCACAAGGTAGCTGTTGTCGGCGGCGGTCCTTCAAGCCTTACAGTTGCAGGCGACCTTGCTAAGCTTGGTTATGACGTAACTATCTATGAGGCATTCCATACAGCAGGCGGCGTTCTTATGTATGGTATCCCTGAGTTCAGACTTCCAAAGGCTATCGTTCAGCACGAGATAGACAATCTGACAAACATGGGCGTACATATCATGACAAACATGGTTATCGGCAGAGTTCTTTCTATTGACGAGCTTATGGGCATGGGTTATGAGGCTGTATTTGTAGGCTCAGGCGCAGGTCTTCCAAGGTTCATGGATATCGAGGGCGAAGGCCTTGTAGGCGTTTACTCTGCTAACGAGTACCTTACAAGAATCAACCTTATGAAGGCATACAAGGACGATTATGAGACTCCTATCATGAAGTCTAAGAACGTAGCTGTTGTCGGCGGCGGTAACGTTGCTATGGACGCTGCTCGTTCTGCAATGAGACTTGGCGCTGAGCACGTTTATATCGTATACAGACGTTCAATGGACGAGCTTCCTGCAAGAAAGGAAGAGGTTCATCACGCTCAGGAAGAGGGCATTGAGTTCCTCGTTCTTAACAACCCTGTTAAGATAGTTGGCGACGAGAACGGTCATGTAAAAGGCATGGAGTGCATCAAAATGGAGCTGGGCGAGCCTGACGCAAGCGGCAGAAGACGTCCTATCCCTATCGAGGGTTCAAACTTCATTCTTGACGTTGATACAGCTATCATGTCTATCGGTACATCACCTAACCCACTTATCAGAAGCACAACTCCTGGTCTTGAAACAAACGATCACGGCTGCCTTATCGTTGACGAGAACGAGTCAACAACTAAGGAAGGCGTTTACGCAGGCGGTGACGCTGTTACAGGCGCTGCTACTGTTATCCTCGCTATGGGTGCAGGCAAAAAGGCTGCCGCTGCTATCGACGAGTATATCAAGAACAAGAAATAATTTCTTGTAAATGAAAATTATTTGTTAAAAGGCTTGAAGTTTGTGCAAATATCTGATATACTAATATAGTATTATTAGATTTGGAGGTCTTCTGATGAATTTGTCAGCAATTATTTCAGTTTTGGCTGCTGAGCAGAGTTCACCTGCATCACTTGCCATGACTTTTATCCCACTGGTACTCATAATCGTGTTCTTCTATTTCTTTATTATCCGTCCGCAGAAAAAGCAGGATAAGAAAGACGCTGAGATGAGAGATAACCTTGAGATAGGTGACGAGGTCGTTACAAACGGCGGAATCGTTGGTATCGTGTTCTCTATCAAGGACGACACTGTTGTTATCGAAACAGGCGGCGACAGAAGCAAGATACGTGTTAAAAAGTGGGCTATCGCTAAGAATGAAACAATTCATGACGGTGACGTAAAGTAAATATCGCTTTTAAGGGACGGGTAGTTTTATCCGTCCCTTTTTGTGTTCTTATTGCCCGTGGCTTTGAATATAATTTCTTTAGGATATTCAGTGTGGGGGTGCGGATATGAAAAATAACAGGTTTTTTGGGGGCAGAAAGCTGTCTGTGCTGTCATCAACGGCGTTGTCTGCCTGCGTGGGGTGCGGTGCGATATTTGTTGCTGTGCTTGCTTTTGCGTATGTTATCACTAAGATAGATGCCACCGATCTTATGCTGTCGGTGATGTCAACAGCGGCACTTGGTATCGGAGCGTATGCAGGGGGATATGTCTGCGGAAAAAGGCAACGTAGAAACGGTCTGCTGTCAGGTGTGCTGTGCGGAGTGTTCATTTTTCTTATCATTGTCATTCTCAGTGCACTGTTTTCTAAGGCAGCCGAAAGCTTTTCCGTGCCTGCAAAGCTTGTGCTTACCCTTGTGTGTGCAGGCGTAGGCGGAGTTGTAGGGGTAAATTCTAAAAGCAGCCGATTCTGATAAGGATAAATATTTATACTGCATTAACTATTCGTTCATAAAACATAGTGAGATATGTGGTATAATTAGTGTAAATCAATTATTGGAGGTAAAATCCTATGAAACATATCAAGACGATCAATAAGGCTAATCTCAAGAAGACTGCTGCTAAGGGTGGCTGCGGCAAGTGTCAGGCATCATGTCAGTCAGCTTGCAAGACCTCCTGCACAGTTGCTAACCAGAAGTGCGAGAGAGAGGCTTAATATTCCGATCTTTCTGAGGCGTGTGAGCGTACACACGCCTTGCTAAAGGGACATTTTTATGTCCCTTTATTTTTGTATAAATTTGTATATGAATATAAATGCGAAAGGTGATTTTTAAATGATACACAAGTTTAAGCTTGGCGGCTTTAATGCACTGCTTGACGTGAACAGTGGCGGAGTACATATTATAGACGATCTGACATATGATTTGTTAGACAATGTTGAGCCGCCTTTTGAGGAGAAATGTCCTGAGGACGTTGTAAGAAAGCTGTCAAAGATGTATGACAGCAAGGATATCGAGGATTGTTATGAGGAGATAGTTTCTCTTTACAATGACAAGATATTGTTCAGCGAGGACGATTATGAGAAGTATGCCCTGTCTGCTGTGGCTTCGCCTATCAAGGCAATGTGTCTGCATATTGCTCACGACTGTAACTTGAGATGTAAATATTGCTTTGCTTCAACAGGCGATTTCGGTCAGGGCAGAATGCTCATGGACTATGAAACAGGCAAGCGTGCTATAGATTTTCTTATAGAGCGTTCAGGAGACAGAAAATTTCTTGAGGTGGACTTCTTCGGCGGTGAGCCATCACTGAATTTCGGTACGGTAGAAAAGCTTGTTGAATATGCACGTTCACAGGAGGAGCCTCACAATAAAAAGTTCAGATTTACTGTTACCACAAATGGTGTACACCTCACTGACGAAATGATAGACTTCATCAACAAGGAAATGTACAACGTTGTTCTGTCTATCGACGGAAGAAAAGAAGTCAATGACAGAATGAGAGTGCGTGTTGACGGTTCAGGAAGCTATGACAGGATTATCCCTAACTTCAAGAAGCTTGTTGAGAAGCGTCCTAAGAACAAGGATTGGTATGTAAGAGGCACTTACACAAAGTATAATCTTGACTTCTCAAATGATGTAATGCACCTTTATGATCTGGGATTCGATCAGATATCTGTTGAGCCTGTTATGGCAGACCCTAGCGAGCCTTATGCTATAACTGAGGCTGACCTGCCGAGGATTTTCAAGGAGTATGAGATACTTTCCGAGAAGATACAGAAGATAAGGGACGAGGGCAAGTTCATAAACTTCTTCCATTTTATGATAGACCTCGATCAGGGCCCTTGTGCGATAAAGAGACTTAGGGGCTGTGGAAGCGGAAACGAGTATGTTTCTGTTACTCCTGACGGCGATATTTACCCATGTCATCAGTTCGTTGGTATCACCGAGTTCAAAATGGGCAATCTTTACGAGGGCACATTCAACGAGGAAATGAAAGATATGTTTGCTCACGCACACGTTTACAATAAGCCTGAGTGCAAAAAGTGCTGGGCAAAGTTCTATTGCAGTGGCGGTTGCAATGCAAACAACTACATTTACGCAGGTGATATCCACAATGCGCATAAGCTGTCATGTCAGATACAGAAGAAGCGTCTTGAATGTGCTATCATGATGAAGGCTGTTAAAATGCTCGACAGCGCAGAATGAATATAAATATTTTGTAAATTTCACGCATGGTAACTTTTATGTACATATATAAACTTAATATGTACAAAAACGTTTGAAGTTTAACAAAAAAATTTATTGAATAATCGGTTTAAAAAGCACGGAATAACAAATGACGTTATTCCGTGCTTTCTGCTGTTATTACATAGTATGATCATGTCGAAAAATAGCAAAATGTGTCTGACATATTAATAAGTATTAAGATAAATATAATGTATACTAAGCTGGTAGCTTATTGACAAAGCGGGTCGAATTTAGTATAAGATTGACATAAACAAAAGGTGCTTGGCGGTCATGTTACCGCAAATCGGCTATAACGAGCGCCCTCTGTATCGGACAGGATAAACCGACAAATTATTATGAAAAGGACGAAGAGATATGAAAACTAATGAAAAGAAGAATACTTCTGCTAAGAAGAAACTTATACCTGCAGTTGCAATGCTCACAACTTCCGCTGTAATGCTTTCTACTGCTACTTACGCTTGGTTTACGCTCAGCAAGACTGCTGAAGTTACAGGACTTAACCTTGCCGCTACAGCAGGTGGCTCACTTGAAATTTCACTCGGACAGGTTGATAATGGTGTTTTGAGTTCATCTGATTTGACTCCTACAGCTGACAACATTTCTTGGGTAAGCACAGTTGATATTGGTCAGTATTATGAAAAAGTTGGAAAATTGAAGCCAGCTTCAACAGTTGACGGTAATAGCTTGTTCTACGCTGAGGATAGTGGTATATACGCTGGTGGTAGAGCTGTTATGGCTGATACTAAGGTTAAAGCCGCAACTGATGAAGCAACTTTGACAGCGAGAACTACAACCGCAAATACAGCTCTTGCAACAGATGAAGCTTCTGGTGCTGACGGATATTATGTTGACGTTCCAATGTGGATAAGGTCAACAAAACAGACTAAACAGGACGTTCAGTGTCGTGTTACAATTAAGAATAAGGATAGTGAGAATAATACTGAAAATGATTTGCAAAAAGCAGTTAGAGTTGCTGTTTTGCCGTTGAAAACTGCAACTGAGGCAAATGATAGTACAACAGTTACAAATACTTTATCTGTTACAAAAGCTAGTGCAGTTGCTGGCTATGCAGATACAAAGTACACTCTTCTTGGCGATAAAGCGAGTGTATTTGGTCTTAATTGGGACAACTACACGGATAATAAGGGTATAAAGACAACAGAGGGTGCTAATTATGGTGCTAAACTTGATACCATTACTTTTACCAAGGGTACAGCACAAAAAGCCGTTCCAACTAGCAGAGATAGCTTGGACAATCTTACTACTGTATTTGAACTTGCTGGTGCAGGAAACAACGAGTATTCAGTTGAGGGCTTTGTTGTAAGAGTATGGATTGAGGGCGAAAGCAAATTCTGTAATGATGCAACTGCAAATCAGGATTGGACAATTCAGCTCGATTTCCAGGCAAAGGATAACGCAGGCAACTAATCAATAAACAATAAAACAAAAAAGACGCCGAAGAAATTCGGCGTTTTTTGGTAAATGGGTATAAAAAATAATTTTCCATATTTGGGGAAATCTCCCGATTTTTCTTTGTTTTTTGTCGAAAATATGCTATAATAATACATTGGAGCAGAAAGAAAGTGGCTTTGCTTTGGGCGAAAATTCTACAGTTGACGGCGTTCGTGCTGTGGAGCTTTTCTATAGACCTATAAAAAATACCGACAGCGGCAGGGTCACTTTTTTGCAGTCGCAAACAAGGCTCAATTCTCCTGCTATGGGTACGCTCATGCCTGCGGATTATCTCCCTGTGGCTCAGCTTTCCGACCGATGTGTTAGCATTTTCAAGCTTGCTTTAGTTCAGCTCTTGCAGGCTTTGGGCAAGTTTCACGAAAGGGAAGTTGACGTTGATTGGGCAAGCGTGTTCATGCCTGCAAGATTTTTAAGGCAGACGGAAGCTCCGAGAGTTGTGGCAGATTATTGCGATAAGTTTGGCGTGAAGTATGAGCGTGTCTGCTTTGAGTTGTCGCCTGATGTGCTTGATGAAGCTGACAGCACAGCGGCAGATAACGTGGCTCTTATGAGAAGACAGGGCTTTCATTTTCTGCTTACAGGCTTCGGCACTGAGGGCTTTAAAATGCTTAAGACCGCTGAATTCAAGGTAGATAATATCATGCTTGACGGCTCAGTGGCTCAGGTTCTTGGTAAGAGCGACAGGTATGATACCTGCGTGAACTCTCTGCTGAATTTCGTTTTTGACCTTTATGCTGAGGTCATAGCTGACGGAATTACTGATGATAAGCAGGTGAAACAGCTCAGCGGTATGCAGTGCCTTTACTATTCGGGAGAAAATGCAGGAAAATATATTGCGGAAAGATACGTTCGCAATAGAAATGAGTAATAAACGGGTGATACGGTTTTGGACGGTAAAAATATAGATAAAAATACAAGAGTAGTCGATACCCTTGCACTTCGCAGGACCGCCAAGGAAGCTAAACGCTATGTGGTATTGATGAGATTGCTTAAAATACTTGCCATTATACTTATCGCTATCGTGGCGGCGGCTTATGCGGTGTCTTATTTTTACGACAAGTATGGTAGCTTTACAGTTAAGATAAGTAAGTATGATATGATAAATCAGGGGCTTACTCTTTCGGAAACTCCTGACTATACCACGAGCAATTCAAGGCTCAATGCGGATATCCTTTATGATATAACAAATATCAGTGGCGAAGATCTCCCTGATAATATCGACAAGATAAACGGCAGCCATAATGGCGAGGGGTATATAGCTTATACTTTCTATCTCATAAATTCCGGTAAAGACACACTTAGCTATGACAGCGAAATGACTATCGAGAACGTCACGAACGGCGTTGATGAAGCTATCAGAGTGGAGCTTTTCGTGAATGGCGAGAAAACTGTTTATGGTAAAACAAAGTCTGACGGCAGCGGTAAGGAAAGCGATTGCGACAAGGAGTTCGCCTCCTCTACTGAGGTCATGAAGGACCGACGTGAAAAGCTTGGTCCTGGTGAGAAAGACAAGTATACAGTGGTTATATGGCTTGAGGGAAATGACCCTGATTGTGTTGACAAAATAATCGGTGGCACAATGAAGCTTGGTATGAATTTCAAGATCGTTGAAACAACTTAAAGAATTAGAAGGGAGGAAGCCTCGGGTTTCCGAGGTTTTGAATTATGAAAAAAGCTTTGAAGATCGTTTTTAATGTTATCGCATGGGTGGTGCTTATCTTTGCACTGCTTATAACAATTCTCGTGTTCTCGTCTGATAAGAATAATGGTACGGCAAGTCTGCTGGGATATGTCCCGCTCACAGTTGAATCTGACTCAATGAAGCCAACTTTCAAAAAAGGCGACCTTATTATCTCAAAGGAAATAGACGATATCAATTCTCTGAAAAAGGGCGACGTTATCACTTTCTGGACTCTTATAGAGGGCAAAAAGGTGAAGAATACCCACCGTATCGCAGAGGTACTCAATGATAACGGCTCTGTAGGCTTTATCACACGAGGCGATGCTAATAACGTAGATGATACATACACTGTTTATGCAGGTGATATAATCGGTCAGTGGAAAGGTGCAAAAATAGGCGGTTTCGGCAAGGTAATGGATTTCCTCAGAACAAAAACGGGATTTTTCATTTGCATACTTTTGCCCATAGCACTGTTTTTCCTCTTTGAGCTTTATAAGCTTATCGCAACCATAATCGAGATAAAGCGTCCTGCTATCACAGAGAGCGATGAGGAAGAAATAAAAAGACGTGCAGTTGAGGAATACCTTGCACAGCAGAAGAAAAAGGAAGAGGAAAATGCACAGCAGGAGAAAAATGACAAATAACTGCTGCTTGGGTGATACATTATGAATGGATTTCTGAAATGGTTTTTTGTTTTCATGTCGTCAATGCTTGCAGGCTTTGGGCAGATCTTCAAAGGTCTGTGGAACGGCATAAAACAGATCTTCAATATAAAAAACTACATAAGGATATTCAAGACCTACTCGGCAGACTTTGGTGCGCTGGGCTGGATACTTTCTGTGCTTGCAATTATCGTTGTTGTGGCTATCTTTGTGCTTATTATTTTTATGATAGTGCTTGCTGTGAGAAAGTACATAAGATTCAGACACTCTATCGTCAGCAACGAGGATCTTATCGAAGAAATATCTGACCTACAGCGTCAGGTGGTCAAAATGACCAAGGAAAAAGATGAGATCATGGCAATGAAGGTGGCTCAGCTTGGCGTATATGATAACACCGCTCTTGCAGAGGGTGAAACAAAGCTTGCAGAGGGCGAGCAGATGCCTGCACAGGGCGAAGTTCAAACCATTGTGGACGGCGTTGTTCAGACAGCAGATTGCCGTTTTTCAAAGCTTATCGAGGTGGACAATTTTTACAAGACATACGAGCCGCCTGCTTACAATAATGACATCACCCTTAGCGGTATCTGCGAAGCATACAGAAACTTTGCCTGCTCAAGAATGCACCTTTATTATGACATAAAAACTATCCGACTTTTCATTGCAGGCATGGCTTCAACAAAGCTCATTATCCTGCAAGGTATCTCTGGTACAGGTAAAACATCATTGCCATATTCATTCGGTAAGTTCTTGCAGAAAGATACTACTATTGCTTCTGTTCAGCCGTCATGGCGTGACAGAACTGAGCTTTTTGGCTACTTCAACGAGTTCACGAAGAACTTTAATGAAACAGAAGTCCTCAAAAGAATTTATTCTTCTGAATACAATGACGATGTAAACTTCATACTCCTCGACGAGATGAACATTGCGAGAGTAGAATATTACTTTGCAGAAATGCTCTCGATTCTTGAAATGCCTGATCCTGCCGAGTGGGAGCTTGATCTTGTTCCTAATGTGTGGAGCACCGACCCTGTTCGCCTGGATAAGGGCAAGCTGCGTATTCCGCAGAACATTTGGTATATCGGTACTGCCAACAACGACGATTCCACGTTCACTATCTCAGATAAGGTATACGACCGTGCACAGCCTATCAATCTTGACGCAAAGGGAGTTGCCTTTGACGCACCTGACACGCCGCCTATGAATTTAAGCTTTGAACATCTTGACACACTCTTCAAGGAAGCTTTTCAAATGTATCCTGTTTCACAGGACAGTCTGAAAAAGATCTAGCAGCTTGACCTGTGGGTAATTGAAAAGCTGAGAGTGGCTTTCGGTAACCGTATACTTAAACAGATGAACTTGTTTGTTCCTGTATATGTTGCCTGCGGCGGAGAGGAACTTGACGGCATTGACTATGTGCTTGCCACAAAGATATTCAGAAAATTTGAGTCGCTTAACTTGGCAATGCTAAGAGAAGAGCTGAAAGAGCTTTGCACATATATGCTGAAGCTTTTTGGCAGAAACACTATGAAAGAATCTATAGCATATCTTGAAAGATTGCAAAAACTGTACTAAAATTTGTACTCATAAACTTTGAGAGGAGGGACGGGCATGAGCGAATACAACGAACAGCGTGCAGCTTTTGACAAAGCTGTAAAGACGTTTGACGGCAATAACAGCTTTGCGGCAGCCCGTGCTTTGCTTCTTTCGGGCGAAAAAACTGTATCTTTTAATCGTAAGATAATCGAGAAGAATATAGATTCGTCCTGGCTCACAGAGATAGAAAAAGCTCTGCCACATCTTGATACGGTAATAAGAAATCCCAGAAACACCATTAAAGAAGTGGAAGAGATCGTGCCTATCGCTATGTCAAGGAAGATAACGGTAGAGTCCATAAAACATCTAGGACAGCACACCGATCTTATTCAGGATATCGACAAAAAGACCGGAAAGATAACTCCGTCAAAGATACTCAACATTCATAAAGAGGAAACTCTCGATACATATGAAAATAGATTTGTAAATACCCTTATCGACAGGCTATACATTTTTATAAATATAAGATACAATAAGCTTGTCCAGACCGCAGAGGCGCAGGAGGCTTATTCTTTTAATTACGATACCGTGGCTGACAGCGGCGACGGGAGAAAGGTCAACATTAGTTTTAAGATAGAAACTGTTGACAGTCTTGTCGGCGGCAGCAAGGATACTGACGTTTGGGCAAGGCTTGAAAGGGTCAAAAAGGCTATCGAGGGTTATAAAGGCTCAGTTCTTTGTACCACTCTCGGCAACGCTTTTATCAGACCGCCTGTTATGAGAACAAACGCTATCACTAAAAATGTGGACCTTATGGCGTGTCTTACCCTTTGGCAGTTTATCGAAAGCTACGATAAGGCAGGCTACGAGGTCAACGTTTCTGATACTGCACAAAGACCTGATGATTCTTATATCGAGGATATATATGGTCTGACCGCAATGAACTATATGCTTTTCCGCTCCTATACCCATGGGGCAGACAAGTCGGAGGAGCTTAAAACCATAAAGAGCAAGAACCTCGCACCAAAGGTTGTCAGGCGTTTTGATAAGCAGACGTCTGATAAATATGATGTCATAGTTGGCGAGGGTGAACAAAGTAGTGCAAGTAAGACAGATATGGGTATGTCTGCCGAGGAGGCAGGAAACCTTACGGCAGAGCTTGACCGTATAGTTGAGATAGAAAAGCAGTTTCTCAAAGACGAGGAAGACCGTAAGAGGGCTGAGGAGCTTGCGGCTGCAGAAGCTGAAAGAAAGCGTGCCGAGCAGGAGAAACTGGAGCGTCAGCGGCGTGAGGAAGAAGAGCGCATAAGGCTGGAGCATGAGGAAGCTGAACGCAGACGATTGGAGCTTATCCAAAAACAGCAGGCGGAGCAGGCTGCAAGAGAAAAGGCGGAGCGTGAGGAACGTGAACGCCGTGAAAAAGAGGAAGAGATCAAGCATATCGCAAGACGCAAAAGGCAAATGGAAGAGCGTCAACGCCGTGAAGAGGAGCAGCGTGTCCGTGAGGAAAGAGCTAGGATCCGAGAGGAGAAAAAGCTCGTCCGCAGCAGCCTTGGATCTGCTATGGATCAGCAGATCAGCACGAATGAAGAAGCCGTATCTTCAAGCTTTGTGTCAGAGTATGAGTCTCCTGAGATCGCTGCAAAAAAGGCGAAAGAAGCACAACAGCAGCGTGAGCAGGAACGTCGTGAGCGTGAACGTGCTGAGCGTCTTAAAGCTGAACGTGAAAGCTTTGAAAATAAAAATATCAATGAGATATTTAAAGAATATTCCAAAAATCCATATTACATGGCAAAACGTGGCATAACATATGTTTTGGCTCACGCATTTGGGATCATACCTGTTGTGACGGATAATCCGGACTATATCAGAATGCTCAAAGTCAAGATGGAAAAAGAACAGGCTGAGGCAGAGAGAAAACGTGCAGAGCGTGAAATTGAGATTATCTATGAAAAATATGCTCCGTATCTGAAATATGATGTAAAGAGGCGTATCAAAAACAGGCAGTTTAAGAAGAGAAAACGTCTTGAGCGAAAGAACAGACCGCCAAGACCATATATTCCGCCACAGCGCACCGCTGAGGAGCAGAATGCTATCGACACTGAAATGAAACGACTCTATAAGGAGTATCATGTTTCAGCAGTTGGCAGAATGGCAAGGCATTTGAAAGAGAAATATAGCAAACAATAACACGGAGGGAGAGTCGTTATCATCGGCAAGGCGTTGAGGATAGTAAAAATAGCTTTGACAATACTTGGCTCTGCTGTGTTTGCGGCACTGCTGAGTGTCACGGTGTACATAATGGTCTGCGGCTGTATCGGCAAAACAGCAAGCATTTTTGGTTACAGCGTACTGAAGGTCGTGAGCGGAAGTATGGAGCCGTCTATACATGAGGGTGACTATATTTACATCAAAAGGACGGATACTGACAGCTTAAAGGCAGGGGATATCATTTCGTTCTACTCTCAAGATGATAGTATTAAAGGCGAGATAAATACTCACAGGATATCTGAGGTTTTGAGCGACGGCACTTTTGTTACTAAAGGCGATGCTAACAAAATAGAGGACAGCGTGACGGTGCAAAAAGCCAGCATTATTGGAAAATACTATGGAAAACTTAGATTTTTCAAGTGGCTTGGGTCTTTTGCATCAACAAAGAAGCTCCTCATACTGTTTGTGATAATCCCAACAGTTTGCATGGCGGTGTATGAGGTAAAAACTATCGCTGAGATAAAAATATATTCAAACCGTGAGGAAGCCTTGAAAGCGGCTGAGGAAGAAAAAGAAAAGCTTATGCGTGAGGCTGTTGAAAAGGAAGTTCAGCGGCTGAAAATGCAGGAAAACGAGAAAAAGGAGGCGAACAGCTTTGAATCAGGAAAAGATAATGAAGGCTAAAATGATAACGGCTATCGTTATTTGTATTGCGGCACTTGCAGGGCTGTTCGTTTTTATCGGGCTTTATATGGACAAGTCCGAGGAAGTCAGAAAGACTTATATTGCTAAGTATATGGAAAATCTGTCTGCCGCCTCTGAGGAAATAGACATTTATCTTGAAAACGGCAAGGATCTTCCAACGAGATATAACATGATAATTTCGGACATGGGTGCGGCAAGGTCGCTGGTGTTTCTTATCGACGATTATACGGAGGAGCAGAAGGCTATAAATGAGCTTCATTATTGCTTTGTGAAGTATCCCGAACAAATGCAGGGCAAGCTTGAGGACGTAGAAAAAGCACTTGACCATATCACCGAAAATCTTGACAAAGGCTATAGGGAAGTCAACGAGATAGTTGATTCGGTTGATAAAATGGGAAATTAATGCAAGGAGGACAATAACGTGAGCAGTAAAGGGCAGCTTAAAAGAGAAATAAAGAAATGCAGACTTACTATCGAGGAGATAGAGCGTAAGAGATCACGTTCACAATCAGCACTTGTTCAGGCAATTCTTTTGCAGGAAGAGCCTAACGAAATGGACGTTGAGTGGTTCAACAAATACACAGGCGAGATAACCGCTTGCAGAAACCACATGATAGAATTGCAGAAAGAGCTTGACTCGATGAAATAATGGAGGTCGCCAAAGTGGCTGAGCATAAAGTGATAGAGAAAGCAGACAGCGAGGAAGAAAAGAAGAAACGCAAACTGCTTATTATAAAAATAATACCAGTTGCAGTTCTGGCATTTATACTTATTGCGGTCAGCTTGGCTTGGTTTACCATTGATAAAGCCCTTGATCTTGATTCATTTGGAATGAAAAGCGTAGATTCGCCATTTGAACTGAAAACAGTAGGCAGTGCCAATGTGCTTAAAGCTGAGATACTTGACAGCAATGACTACTCTAAAGTGTCTGATGGGAGCAACATCACTTCTGACGAGAACAACAAGATCTACTGGCTTCTTGATGAAGAAAGCGGTATGACGAATGGTATTAATCCTGGTAGTCATGGAAAGCTTACTTTTTATGTTGTCCCGAACCAGTCGGGGGAAATGGAGATACAGTTCAAGTTGAGTATCACGGGGTATGCAGAGAATAAAAACGAAGACGCTGTTTCTTATGAAAAGGTTACTGAAGAAGAAGTAACTAGATTTATGAATGGACATATCATGTTTTTTGAGAAATATGATGAAAACAATCACACATATTCCGATTTTCTTCATGATGAAACATTCACAAGGACGTTTAAAGATTGTAAAGTAGACGTTCCGCAGGAAGTGAACGTATATTGGGTGTGGCCGAACACGCTTGGTCAGATACTAATGAAAAGCACAGATGAAAATCTGACAGAGAAAAATGTGCTGTTTGATGATGACAGTAAAGAACGTTTGAATTTTGCGGAATATATAAAGGGTAATTTAAGCTTGTTCTTGTCAGGTGATGCCGATAAAGAACAAAATAAAAAGGTTATTGAGAATATACTTAATGGTGATAAATACAGCACAGCACAGTTATCATCACTAAGCTCCATGTATAATGACGCTGACGAAAAGATAGGTACAAAGGTGCAATATATCCTTGTTGAACTAAACGTATAGATAAGAATATTAACTTTGCACGGAGGCAGTTGAAAGTGAAAGCTAATAGAAATCAGAAAATTAATAGAATATGCCGCGAGCTTTACAGCAAGTATCGCAAGAATGTTATTTCTTTAGTTACCGCTGCCGTATTGCTTGTCACGAGTATGCCGCTTGCAGACATTTCAGGTGTTGTGTCTAAAATGGTATCAACTGTCACCAATGCTATTATGGCTATGGCGGCAGATACATATACTGACATAACTAACGATATCAAAAGTGGCGTTTATACCATACAGAATGCAGACGATTTTAAAAAGCTTCTTAATGCAGATCCTGCTGACTATCAGAAAATCACTGTATTGTTTTCAAACAACCAATCTCAGTTTAAGGCTTCTGATTTTACAGGAATAGAAAAAGGACTTGGCAATGAAGAATATCCTTTCATGGGAACAGTCAAAGCAAATGAGGGTTCAGCTATTAATCTTCCTATTAATTTTGCTCTGTTTGAATATCTTAGTGACAGTGCAAATTTAGATACTATTATTTTTGCTAGACCGGAAGAAAAAAATTCAGCTTTGCTTGCTGAGAATGTTATACACGGTGATGTGGCTTCAGCTAATAAGTGGAAAATAAAAGCTGATCCTGTAGATGATTCAGGTGCTACAATTTATAAATCCTTCACGTCTGTTATAGGCAATATGAAAAATGGAGCAACGGTCGATCTAGATATCACTCTAAGTAATGGTGTCAAGGTGGAAGTATCAGGCGGGGATAATGCAGGTCTTGCTTGTGGCTCTATGGACGAAAACACAAGACTTGCTGTAAGCTTGTCAAGTAGTTCACTTGACATTTCCGGCAAATCGAACGCAGGTGTATTTGTTGGAAAAATGAGTGCTGATGCAACGCTGAACATCGACAAGTGCAACACCTTGACAGACGTAAATATATCCGCAAACAACGCAGGCGGACTTGTGGGCAGTGCAGAGAATGCAGAAATAAATGTCGGTGAAGGTGTCACCCTTACTATGACCGGAAGCGTTACAGGCTCTGTAACTGCGGGCGGTCTTTTCGGCTCTTATGCATACAGTAAAGCCAATGAAAAGACATTTGACATTTCAAAATTCAGTGGCATTAAAATGGCACTTGCTTGTTCATCAGGAGATACCGCTGACAGTGCGGCTGTTGGTTCTGTTTTCGGACTGCTGACAAATAGTACAGATAGTGCAAAAATTAGTATCACGGGCACCGCTAATGATACTATTACTTCAAACTTCAATGTCACTGTCAGGGCAGGCTTTTATGGTGGTATTGTCGGAAGATATTCTGCCAATGCTCTTAGCTCTGAACTAGCACTAAGTGATATCACTGTAAATGTGACTGGCTCATGCAATGCCCTTGATTTTGGCGGCCTTATTGGTAAGATAGGTGATAACAGCAAGGCTTATGTAAGCGTCAAGAATACCACTATAAGTATTAATAATCCCACATCCTCACAAAATAATTATGGCGGACTTGTGGGTTATGCTGATCAGGCTTTTATTGATGTTGGCGGCAAAGTCACAATTACTGCAAATAATGTTTCTGCAAACCAGAGCGTAGGTGGCATTGTTGGCAAATTTAATAAAAATGGCGTTGTAAGGCTTGGCGGTGAAACAAACCTTTCAGGCTTTTATCCTAAAGACCCTAACAAAAACGGATGTCAGATAGTAGGAAATAGAGGCAATGCTTTGATCTATAGCTTAAGCGGCTGGTCATTTACAAGGACATCTTCAAAAGTCATAGACGATATGGATTGGGGCGGAGTGCTTCGACTTAACGATTCCGATCTGCTTGAGAGTGCTAATGGTGTTCTGTCTTTTGATGGATCAGGGCATACTGTTACAATAAATGGATTTCCTAATAATAATATAACCATAAGCAATAGGGCAGATTTTGCCCGTGCGGCTTTGATAATGCAGCATGATAGCAACGATTTTGTTAAGTATAGCGGTGCTAGCAGGGCAGATATGCTTGCTGCAAATATCAGCCTTAGTGCAGATGTTGATATAAGCGACACAGGTCTAACCGGCTTTATGCGTGATAATGATGAGGGTACATTCACAGGCACTCTGAATGGCAATAGTCATACAATTACTATGAGCATAGGCAAAGACGCTAAGATAGTTTTCCATACTCACAACGGACTTTTTGCAAAGACAAGCGGTGCAAAAATAAGTAATTTAACGCTTGTTTCAAACTTTAATATTGTCGGTGATAATGTTTCTGGCGGTGATGCTTGTTATATTGGTTCTGTATCTGCATACAACAGCGGAGCTTTGACTATTGACAAAGTGACCGCTGATGTGACCGCATCTCCAAGTGGAGATTTTACAAACTTTGTTGGCGGTCTTGTGGGGTGTGTTACCGATGTTGCTAGTGCAACAACCGACATTTCATTCAATAACTGTACTCTTAATGTCACCCTTAAATATAACAGTACAAAAGCAAATGACTGCACTGTTTTGGGCGGAGTTATTGGAATTGTTGATGGAGCAAAAACTGAAATTACAAAAAAAATCGTTTTTGATGAAGTAACGGTCAAAGGCTCAATTGAGGATAAACATACAGGCTCTAATGCAAGAGTAGGCGGACTTATTGCTGAAGTTAAAGCAGTTGATGACAAAGGATTGAAAACGAATACAACGATTTGTAATAAAATAGATATAAAAAAAGTAGACATCAATGGTTTGACAATTACAACCAAAGTAAATAAAACAGGAAGCACAAGTGGTGGCTTTTTGGGACATAACTGGTATAGGGTCAAGGTTACGCTTTCTGATTTGAAAATATCGAATTCTAAATTAAATGTTAGTAGTTATGAGCTTGGAGGTCTCGTTCTTTCAACAACAGGATATTGGAATGTTAAAACTATCCATTTCGCAAATGATGTTAAAATTTCTAATAGTCGTTGCTTTAGATTTGGTATGCTTTCAGGAACACTATTTGGAAGAAGCTATGATTCATATGGTTTTGATTATATGAATGCAATTAATTATAATAAAGCTATTTGTGGTTCAGATGCAACATATTTTGAACTGACTGGAATAGGTGATAAAGGCTATGTTATAGATGACAGTACAGAACTCAGTTTAAGCAAATGTGAATATTTTGATGAAATAACTAGATCAAGTATTTATGGTGATGCTGCAAACCCTGTATCAGGTCAGAACGCCATAATTTCTATTCCTGCTGTTACAGCTAGCGGAGAGCGATTACTCTATACGGACGGAAAGAACTGCAATACTTATCAGAATCAGACTAAAAAAGACAAAAGCAACGCCACTGATTGGAAATCAAATCCAAGTGCAAGGTATTATTATAATCTTGATGTATACAGGACAAATTATGTTAATGAAACAGGCGGAGCTAAAGCTACTGTATGGAGTGCAAGAGTTTTTGCGGCGTCAAACATAAAAAAATATATTTGTGATAAAGACCCTGGTTTCCCAAAAGATGAAACAATAGATTTGCGTAGATATTCTTATTATCCGGTTGATACGAATAACCTAACTATTAGTTCAAGTTCAACTATTATTTTTGACAATAAAGGCTTTAATATGTCTGAAAAAGTGTCAAATAATAACCATCCTCGTCATACGAATGGTAATGATAGTGTTAATCCTAGTAAAAACGATGATTCTCGTACACAACATTACATGATGCAATGCGGACTTTTCAGAAATGAAAATGGAGCTGTTACCATAAGTGGTAAACTGACCTTTAAGGGAAATATTGGTAAGGTGAATGGTGATTCAGGTGCATTGGTTTGCGGCTCGGTTGCTGACGACACCAATACTACAAAAAAATCTGTCAAAATTACCGGCAGTATCGTTCTTGATGATCTGTATGTGAATGATACTTCTTTAAGTTTAAATGGTGAAAATTCTTATGCCCCTTTGCTTATAAATAAGATAGGCAACATGACAGAGATCACTATACAGAATGTGTCACAGAAAAAACACAGTAGGACTACTGAGCAATATTACAAAGGCGGTCAGAATTATGCTGCAACAAGCCTTATAGGCAATGTAGGAAGCGAAAAGGGTCAAAATATATCTCTGACTTTCTCAAATATCAAGCTTGACGCAAGTGATGTAAATTCAATTTTCAAAAATGCTACTTTGCTTGAAAGCTTTCAGCATTCTGACGGTGCAGGCTCTTCTGCAATATACAACTATAAATGGGAAGAAGATTGGGGTACAGACTCAGCTGGCAATATTAAGCATAATGTAACCTACGGAAAAGAAGTGTCTGACACCAAAAAGAATCGTGTAGATGATGTGAGCAGGCAGAATAAGTATCATGGCGATTGGAGTAGAGATGACAGGTATACTTCCCCTGTCAAAAATAACGCAACAGAGAAATATAGCTTTGCTGAATACAAGCCATATGTTGCTATATCGTATAATAAGGCTCAAAACTATGATGAGATAGACGTAAACCTTGAGCGACCATATCTTGACAAGGGTTGCGGAACATACTCTGATCCATATATCCTTGACGCTTCTACACTTGCAGAGGTCGCACGAGTTATCAATACAGCCGCACCTACAAATGGCTGGGAAGTAAACTATAATGCAAATGTTTCTGCCGATAAATCGACTGTTAATGCTAATAGTGCTTTTTGCAAAGGCACTAATCATAAAACTTATACTTATGGTGGAACAGGCAATTTCGTAAGCGGAAATGAAACAGTTTCAAAAGATAACATGATCAAGTATCTTTGCGAGGCTTATTACAAGATAAATGATGATATAGTTCTCGGCAGTTCTTTTGCAGGTCTTGGCGGAACATCAAACAGTTACGTTTTCAGGGGCGTTATTGTTGGACAGAAGAAATCCGACGGAACATATCCAACTATCACCAATAATTCTGCAAGCCCGCTCATCAGGTTCAGCAGCGGAAGTGTTGTAAAAGATATCAATATAGAATATACCAAAGAAGTAACGCTTTCAAAAAACAATAATAATAAATTAAACTATAGTACCGGAAAGACGGAGTATTATGGCGGTGTTATGGGCGTTGTGTTCGGTGGAGATAATATCATTGATAATGTCAAGGTAACAAATCCTAATATAATATTTGCAAATAACGATAACAGCAAACAACATCTCATTACTGCAGGCGGATATGTTGGCGCCATAGTTTACGGTGGCGTTATTTTCAGAAATATGGACAACGTTGCCAAAGATAGTGCGCTTACAACCAACAATACTGAGGCAGTGGGTGAAGACGTATATACCAATCTTTTTATCAATCCATATATAGGCAGAGTTGTAAACGGCTTTGCTATCGAAGAGGGAACAACGTTTGGTAAGTCAACTAACCTTAACAATACTAGGAAAAATTATCTCATCACGCAGTTTAAGAGTGTGCTAAGTGATGATGAGAAATTAAATGTTATTGCCGGCACGACCAATACTATTGAAGTGCCTAATGCACAAGCGTTGTTTATGCTGTCTATCATATCACAGTCCGGTATGGGATATACAGACCGTAATAAAAATACTTGCGGCTATGGTCATTATACTTTTACTCGAAATGCAGACTATTCAAAAGTTGGCACAGCTACATTGACTTCTGATGATGAAGATTACAAAACTGCGCTCTCAGATTATCAAAGACTTGAAAAGGCTACAAGCAGGGAATATGAAAAGAAAAATTCTGTAATGCTAAAAAAATATACAAAGCCAAGTGAAAAAGGTCTTTATGAAGCAAAGTGGGCACACGAATTAAATAAGAACTTTACTGTTAATCTCACAGGAAATGGAACCTATGACCTCACCGGAACCGGTTTTCGTGGTATAAATCAGTTGTTTGATGCAAAGGATAGTAACCTTGGCGACATTAAATGTGATTATACTTTGTCTTTGACAGCTATCAAGGGAAATGATCAGACTATAAAGCTCGATACAGATATAAAAGCCTATGCTGTGAAAATAACAGATAACAAGGGCGGTAACACTATTGAATTCCAAGATGTGGATAACTATAAATATCGTACCGCATTTGCCTCCGTAAAAGGAGTTGGGTTGATAAACTGTTCAACGTATGCTTTAACTGTAAATAACCTTAAGCTTTCCGGCAAGATCAGCGTTAAGACGTATAACTACGATGGACAATCGTATGTTAATGAAGACCTTTCTACAGGTGGTATCGTTGGCGGAGTACAGAGTTATTGCAAGTTTATCGGAATAACATTGACCGATCTTGAAATATATGGCGCATATACTGTGGGAGGACTTATAGGAAAGTCAACAAATGATATCAATATAAGTAATGTTAAGTCTGAAAGCAGTGGCGTTTATGTGTATGGCGGATTTGAAACAGGCGGTCTTGTGGGAAATTCTCAGAAAGGCAGCGAATTCTCTGTTAAGGATTCTAAGATAAAAATTAATAAAGTTGAATTTGCTAATCTTGATAAAGGCACAAAAACTTGGTTTGGCGTAGGTGGAATCGCAGGCAATGCAAATATCAAAACGACAATAAGCAATGTTCAGCTTACAGCCTATAATGAAGACAGCTTTATCGGTTCAAAAAAAGACAATAAACCCCTTGCAACCCAGACAATGAACGAGGGCGGTCTTATAGGACTGTCTAACGGAGCCTGCACAATAACAAAAACAAGCGTCAGCGTCGATGTTTATGGTAGTAATGCCGGTGGATTCGTTGGAATAAACAAAAACCAGTTGTCCATCAATGACTGTTACTATGGAGAAACATCTGAAACATCAGCTTGCGGTGTTTATGGCTATACAAGTTCAGGTGGAATGGTCGGCACACAGAATGCGGCTGTGACTATATCAAAGTCTGCTGTAAAAAATGCAACGATAGGTATACCAACCGCTAAAAATGGTGATGCAGGTATCGGAGGTTATGTTGGTATAAAAGCTAATGGTGATTTGAAGATATCTGATTGTGAAGTCAACAATGTTACTCTGTCAGCAGAAGATAAGTCCAATGGTGCAGGTGCAGGCGGTGTGATAGGCCATAATGACCGTGGAAGCACATATGCTTATGATATTCTCATAAATAAATTAGGCTATGTAAGAGGCAACAACAGCGTGTCTGTTTCTAACTTGATAGGTTGGAACAAGGATGAAAATCTATCATCTAAATTTATTGGAGTATCGGTAAATAACACGGATTGTTTACCTGATATACAGTATAATGCTTCACAGATACCTACCAACTTTACCGCAGTTCACTCCGACTATAACGGCGTTCAGGATAATATCAATGACAAAGGCGAAGGAAGCGGTACACACGTTGATACCTATTCACCTTATGTCAATATAAACCCAAGCTTTACTGTCGGTGGTAAGACTTTCGCAGGCGATCTTGTTGGCGGAAATATGCAGACTATCATTAATGACGCTGCTTCTTATACGAATGGCACAGCCAAAAAATCCTATGGCATAAACAGTACCATAAAGACATATGCAGAGAATTTGGATAAATCAAAGCTTATAACATTCGGCAAAGCTTCTGAGCTTAACGTTGAGCGGCTGAACGATCTTCCAGTTTTGCTTATAGATGATAACTCATCGTTGAATATCACACAAATGCTTGCAAAGTATATCTCAGTTCTGACAAATTGTGATGTTTGCGACAGCAGTTCAAATAAGCTGAAAACAACAGATCTTATGAATGTAAGCACAGCAACTTATGTGTATGATAACGACGTTTTGAAAAAATCAGACAAAAGCACTCTTACGTTTAACAGCAAGACAGGATATTTCAAGGTCACAGACGGTCAGTATGACAATGACAGCACAAACAGATTTACTGTCATTACTCTTGATTATATCGACCCAACGGGAAGTGGCAAAACTGCTCTTAGACTTCATATTCCTGTTTTTGTAAGAAAGGTGCTTGATTTCAGCTTTCAATCTTACGTTATCTCAGGCACAGACTATAACCATTCTCACTATACGGATAAAACAAAGCTTGCTTTTGAGAGCTTTGATGCACCTGTTACTACTTATTTTAAGTATTCCTATTACAAATCCGCTAACGAATGGGAAAAAATGCTCAATAACGGTGACAGTCTGCTTTGGAGCTTTGATAAAAAGCTTTATCTTATTGGTGATAATGCCACTGACAGTGGTGTGCTTACCGATGATACAAAGCTAACTCTTGTTGATGCAAATAACAATGACAAGACTTATCATTCTACCGCAAGTGATGCTAAGTTTAATAAAACAACTGGTGAGCTTGACTTGACAAATATAAGTGGCTTTAAACCGGTTACAATGAATGATGTACTGTTAAGATATGCGTCGGTAACAGCTAAAGAATCATCTGACGGAACACTTGTTGAGGCAGATGATGAAGCTACAGCTACTGTAAAAACAAGCGACGGCAAGTATTATAGACCTGCTGGGGAGGCTGAAACAGGCACTTATAAGATAACTGTTTCAGCGAATAGTGATACACCAAAAAATGATAATGACGAAATGATAATAAGCGAGAACTATTATCTCACTATCAATATTCCGGAAACGGGAAGCACAAAAAAAGTCATCAAGAACTTTGTGAATTATTATAGCGGTAATAAGCCAAGAAAGCTCAATGGCAATATTCCTACAAACCTTGTCCAAGTGACAAATAATGACACTGGCGCATATGTTATTGCAAACTTTTTTACACAGCTAGTAAGTGTGACGGCTCATGACCCAGAGGAGATAACAGCGTCAAATAACTTTATCCATGCCACAATGACTTCAAAGATAAGCATTGATCGGAGCCTTAGAGATACATTTAATGGCTATAAGAGTGACGATTTCAATATGTATCAGGCTTTTAAATTCTCTATGAAGAGCTTTGATGAAAAAGATGCGGGAGCTAATGCAAAGATCATTGCAGGAACTTCGGTGAATGTTGATTACAGCATTTTAAACAGTTCAGACACAGAGTTATCAAATGCAAAAATAAGCAAGACTGAGACACTTTCAGAAGCTAAAGACAGCTATATGCTGATGTATCCCAATTCGGTCTACGATTATATCAATAGTGACACAAATGGCTCTATAACTGTCAAGGCTGATATCAGCTTAACTTATGGTACTGCAGGGATCATAGATCAGTTTCCTGAGCGTAAGGACGGGGATACAAAAACTGGTATTGACGTAAATGCGGCGTCATATGTTGCATATAGCCAGAACAATATTGAGAACAGCTCTATCTCTGCAAGTGGAGATATGCCTGCCAGACGCTATTATAGAAAGGCAATGACGGTGGCACAGCTAAACTATAACGTTGCAGAGTCAACGGTTCTTGAGTCGAAGGATTCACCATTTTCTCAGCTTGGTATCAATGCCAAAGATATGACTACAGAAGAAATGGCAATAACAGCAAATGCTATCTATGATCTGTCTGCTTTGAGTCGATCAACAAAGGACAGTGGCAAAAAAATACAGTATACAATGAGGTTGTATATTAAGGACAATAGTGGCGATTATAAGCAGACAAACGATATTAGCAAATACCTCAGTAGCTTTACTTTGGAAAACGCCGCATCAAGCAGTGGTCTGAATGGCAAGGAGTGCGTTTTTACCACTGAATATAATGGCGAAGAACAAAGCACAGCCGTTACGAAATTTACAGTAAAAACAGGCAAGGCTTTTGAGGAGCAGGGACTTACCTATGCGAACTATAGAGTTGAGCTTACCGCGGTATTGCTTAATGATAACAACTCAGTTGTTAATGGAACTACCTCAAGCGACTATGTTGTTTACACAAACGCAAAAATAGAAACAGGCTTTATAAATTCATAATAAGCAGGCATTTTCAGGAGAAAATTATGACAAAAAGCATTTTTGGAAAATTCAGAAAATTAGAAAAAAAGAAGAAGCTCCAGCTAGTCATAGCAGTATCCATCTCAGTGGTACTGCTTGTGGCACTGCCTGTTTATGCGTGGTTTACTCACAAACGTTCTATTGCTCTTACAACAAAAATAAATGCCCCTACTCAGCTTTATATCACAGCAGGAAATAAAGAATCTGTGGCAAATCTTGAAATGGCAGATATAGATGTTGAGAACGACAGTTATAAAGACTTTGTTTTCGGCATAGGCGGTGCAGACGTGCAACAATATCAAATACAGCTTGCACATACAACGAATATCCCTTTTGAGTATGAGATATATCGTGCGAAAAGCGTCAGTGAAACTGAAAAATCAGAAGCTGTCGTTTATGTTTCAGATGAAGAGAATAAAACGTTTTATTACAAAATAGACGGCAATAAGATCTCGGGACATTATCTCAATCAGCAAGGCTCGGAGATACTTGCTAACAGCACACTTCACGAAAAGTCTTATGACAGCTACGGCAATGTTCAGAAAAATTCCGAAGCACTTTATTGGCAATCGGATACACTGACGGTAATTGACAATAAAGATCCGTTTTGCGATTATTTTATAATAAGAGTAAAATGGAATGAAAACGTCCAAAACAATAAAGAAACTGATATGGTCTACCTGACAGTTCAGAGAAAGTAATAAATCACAAAATAGAGAGGAGGGTGGCTGTTATGAAAGACCAATTTATAAAAAAGCTTAAAAGATCGTGGCTTGCATTATGGATAGCTTTTGCGGCAGCCGCACTCAGTACTATTGGCGTCCTGGCGGCTTATACCAGCGTTTCAAGTGTAAAGCGAGTTGTATCCACACAAAAGGGAGCTGGTATGCTGTTTTCATCTAATTATCTTACAACAGATGAAAATGATCTTCCAAGGACGATAACTTTTAGCAGTATGGAAAACTCGCCTTGTGTGACAGTCAATGTGTGCAACTATCCGCAAACATTGATAAAGCATAATGACAAGGATATCACATACACTTTGACAGTCGAGCTTGTGGACAGCAACGGAAATGTCGTTACCGGAGAAGAAACTGCAAAATACTCAGTTGAATATAACGGTGAAAAAAAGACTTTTGGAAGCAATTCAAAAATAGAGTTTTCACTTCTGAAACTTATGGCTGACGATTTCAACAAGCATGAATTTGTGCTGACTTTTGATAAGTCACAGCTCACAAGGTCTGACATATACATGAGAGTGACAGCCACTCCTACAAATCAGGCTGAGTTGAAACCGCTCTCCGCAAAGCTTGGCGTTATCTATATAAATAATAACACATCAGCAACATGGACAGGCACATTCATCGACAATGCTACCTCGCCTAAAGATCTTGACGGCTTCAACTACCGCCTGTCAGGCAGTGGCGAGGGTACTGTCACCCTGACTTGGAATACGAACTATGTTGATATCAGCCCATGGTTTAAGAATACTTATGATCTGACTATTTCAAAGGACAATTCTGGCATAGCCACTGCCACTTTAAAAGTCAATTCTGCTGAAAAAAATCAATATGACATTCAGTTCTATCGAACGAACGGCATTAACAGTGCAGAGCAGTGGTCTGACGGTAATCATACCGATATTACGGTGACTGGTACGGGATTTGTTTCAATGAGTTTCACTCAAAGCACAGCGACAGAAAATTAGAATATGTACAAAAAAACGGACTGCACACAAAATGCAGTCCGTGTATTTTTTCTGTAGGGGCGAACAGTGTTCGCCCGTTATTATATCCGTATAATGTCCAAGTACGAAAGCTTAGAGTGCAGACTTCAAAGCCTCAGCAAGCTGAGCAGGACATGATGTGCCACGTCCGTTGCAGTCAATGCCCTCAAGTCTGTCAATAACGTCTTGAACCTTCATGCCCTCAACAAGCTTTGATACACCCTGTGTGTTGCCGTTACAGCCACCTGTGAAATGCACTTTCTTTACGATACCGTCCTCTACTTCGATATCTATTTTTCTTGAACATACTCCCTTTGGAGTGTAGCTTATAGTTGCCATTTGAAAAAACCTCCTAAATTCTTGCTACGCCTGTTTCTCTTGCAGCCTTTGCCACAGCCTCAGCCACAGCGACCGGTACTGACCTGTCAAAAGAGTTAGGCAGTATAAATTCCGCATTGAGCTTGTCCTCAGGCACACAGCCTGCGATAGCCTTTGCGGCAGCCATTTTCATTTCCTCGTTGATGTCAGAAGCCCTTACTGCAAGTGCACCCTTGAAAATGCCAGGGAAAGCGATAACGTTGTTTATCTGGTTAGGGAAGTCTGAACGTCCTGTGCCAACGATAAACGCACCTGCTGCCTTTGCTTCGTCAGGCATTATCTCAGGTGTCGGGTTAGCCATTGCGAAAAGTATAGGCTTGTCGTTCATGGACTTGACCATTTCAGCGGTCACAAGCTTTGGCTTGGAAACACCCACGAAAGCGTCTGCACCCTTGAGTGCGTCGGCAAGAGAGCCGTGGAGCTTGTTTTTGTTTGTGACCTTAGCCATTTCAGCGTGAGCCTCGTTAAGATAATCATCGCCCTCGCAGATTATTCCCTCACGGTCTACCATGATAAGGTTGCCGATACCAAGAGAAAGCAAAAGCTTTCCTATAGCACAGCCAGCCGCACCTGCACCGTTAATTACCAGTGTAATGTCGCTTATTTTCTTGTTTGCTACCTTGCAGGCGTTCATAAGTGCCGCACCAACAACAATAGCAGTTCCGTGCTGATCGTCATGGAAAACAGGGATATCAACTTTCTCTTTAAGCTTAGCCTCTATCTCAAAGCACCTTGGAGCAGCGATATCTTCAAGATTTATACCACCGAAGCTGTCTGATATCATAGCGATGGTGTTTACTATTTCGTCAACGTCATTGGACTTTATGCAAAGTGGAAAAGCGTCAACGTCTGCGAACTCCTTGAAAAGTGCACACTTGCCCTCCATAACAGGCATACCTGCCAGACCGCCAATATTGCCAAGACCAAGCACAGCAGAGCCGTCTGTGATAACAGCCACAAGGTTTGCACGTCTTGTAAGCTCATATGAAAGGTCAGGATCTTTCTGTATCTCAAGGCAAGGCTGAGCAACGCCTGGTGTGTAAGCCAGCGTCAGGTCTTTTGCGTTGTTTACCTTTGCTCTTGAGCAGACCTCTATCTTGCCTTTCCATTCTCTGTGTTTCTGTAGGGATTCTTCCATTACGTTCATTTTATACAGTCCTCTCTATTACAGCCAAACTAGGCTTTGTTACGCATTAAAGGAACATTACCGCATGATAATGTCCCTTTATTATACCATATTATTTCTCTGTTTTCACAGCCGCTTTGTTAGCTTTTTGTGAATTTATATGAATGAGCTTGAACAGCTTATCAAGATTTTCCTTGTCAGTGGTCATGCTTCCGATATGTGTCATAGTCTCATTATACAGACCATGGAAGTCAGAGCCACCAGTCACTATAAGGTCATGTTCCTTTGCGATATCCACAAGCTTCTGCTGTTGAGTTGGAGTAGCAGAGTAATGATAAGCTTCAATTCCGTCAAGCTTGCCTGCCTCGATAAGCTCAAGTAGCAGCTCGGTGTTGTTGAACATAACAGGGTGTGCCATAACAGCAATGCCCTTTGCGGAATGTATAAGGTCAAGCACAAAGTTTACGTCAGGATATTCACGGGTCACAAGACATTCGCCGTTTGGATATGCAAAAAGCTTGTCGTTCACAGAGCCGTAAAGCTCAGTGGCATAACCGTAATTTACCAATGCTCTCATGATATGCTGTTTAAAAATGCTCTTTGAGCTTTTTGTGTAGTGCAGTACAGCATCGGCAGGGATAGGATATCTTGCCATTACCTTTTCTATCATTTCCTTTGCACAGTCTTTTCTTATCTGGCATGACTTCAGGCAAAGACCTTCCAGCCTGTCTGGCTTCTGCGGTGCATAGCAAAGAATGTGTACTTTTGAATTGCGCTTCTTGTCCCATGCGGAAAGCTCTACCGCAGGAATGACCTTGACCCCATAACGTTCGCCAAGTATTTGCGCTCTGTTTGATGATGAAAGAGTGTCATGGTCTGTTATCGCAAGAAAGTCAAGTCCCATTCTTTTTGCCTGAACAATGACCTCTTCTATACCAAGCGAGCCGTCAGACAGTGTTGTGTGACAATGCAGATCTCCTGTCATACCTTTGTTCCTCCAAATCTATAAAATATATCTGTCATTTTCTGTATATATAGTACAGCCGTTAAATTTGACTAAATAATTATAACATATTTTATATACATTTGCAAGCACTTTTGAACAATTTACACAAAATTTGCACGAAAATTATATTATTTTGTCGTATATGACAAATCCACAGTGTCGAAATAGTGCGATTTAACGAAACATCAGAGCTTATATCCGAAGAATTTTTCGCAAAACCATACGTCTTTAACCTGAAAGCTCTTGCCGTTTAGATATTCAAGTATACCTGCGTCAGTGGTGAATTTAAAGGTGAGCTTGTACGAATAAAGCGCCTGCGTTTTCACATTGTATGCACGATTGACTTTATTTATTCCGTATTTGCCGTCACCGAGAAGTGGATAGCCAATGTGTGCAAGATGTGCCCTTATCTGATGCGTTCTGCCTGTGACAAGGTCAACTTCGAGAAGTGCAAGATCATCAGTCTTGTTTTCCGCAAGCACACGATAAGATGTTATCATAGTGCGACTGCCCTGAAACTTTTTGTCAGATACCCTGACGGTCTTTGTCGCCTCGTCCTTTTGATGATAAGCCGTGAGCCGAGCGGACTTTTCCTTTGGTATGCCAACGGTCACGCAAAGATAAAGCTTTTCAAGCTCTCTGTCTTTGACTTTCTGATTAAGCACACGCAAACTTTCAGCATTTTTCGCACATATGACGATGCCCCCGGTGTTGCGGTCGATCCTGTTGCAAAGGGCAGGAGCAAAAGACAGCTCCTCCTCAGGACGGTATTCACCCTTTTCATAAAGATAGTGCTGTATCCTGTTTATGAGCGTGTCCGCCGAACCGCTTTCGTCCTCATGTACCACAAGTCCGCACTTTTTGTCGCAAAGGATAATATTCTCGTCCTCGTAAATAATATTCAAAGACGTTGGCGCACTGAGAAAAGCAGGTCTGTCAGCAACTTCGCCCTCGAAAAATTCGTCATTGATGTAAAGCTGCATAACGTCACCGCAAGCAAGCCGTGTGGATATCTCACAGCGTTTGCCGTTGACCTTGATACGCTTTAGACGCAGATATTTGTACAGCAGATTTTTAGGCAGCTTCGGCACAGCCTTTGTGAGAAACTTGTCAACACGCTGACCTGCGTCATTCTGATTTATTATAAATTCTCTCATGCTATACCTCAGAGCTTCACACGAGCGGAGAATCCTCCGTCAATAAGCTCGTCAAGACCGGTGCTGTCAGCACCGCTTTCACGGAGAAGCAGAAGAATTTCTGACATATCGCAGGCTTTGCCTTTACGGCGAGATATCTCCTCTTCACATTTGATAGCATATTGTAAAGGCTTTTTGTCAGCAGGGAAGTTTACATCTGAGCCTTGAGCGATGAGCCATTTGATGAAATCAACACTTCGCTTGTCAGGCTTGAGAACGCCGTCCTGCTCAACAAAGTCAGCACTTTCGATTGCAGTGAGCAGGAAAGTAAGCCCATTGCTGTCAGTGTCGTTGTAGTCCACATCATCAGAGATGAATAAGAATTTAAGCTCTTCCAGTTCACGCTTTGAGAGGGTGTAGTTGTATTCGTCATATGATCTATTCATGTTACGTCCTCCTGAAATTATTACTATAGTGATATTATAACCTAAAGTGTGGGAGAATGCAAGAGGGGAGCGGTATTAAGTGAGGAATGAGGAGTGAGGAATGAGGAATGAGGAGAGAGGAGTGAGGAATGGGCAAAGCTGAACAGAGATGTGGACAAGCATCGAGCGTAGCGATTTTGCGGCATGACAAACTCTCCCGAATAATCTGTAGGGGCGAACACCGTTCGCCCGTGCTCAGGATTTGCTGTAAATTCTGAATTGTAGGGGTGCGGTGGGATAATTTTGTTTCTATATCAAAATGTTGTTA
>UMFC01000474.1_pt1 | contig 54078 bp, 49 predicted proteins | sample 1964931 | NCBI WGS metagenome assembly UMFC01 (sample SAMEA4836038, study PRJEB28245) | human gut metagenome | biome: gut microbiome; material: fecal sample | place: Denmark | collected 2008 | reverse complement strand
AAAATATAGTTTTCACAAGCAAAAAAGCAGGTTTACCGTTCCGTAAAACGGTATTCTATAAAAAAGGATATTTCATTAACTGATTTTCACACCTTGATGCTTTCTCGTTTTTGAGAATCACGGTAGCAGGAGGTATCTTTGTGTCAGTTAAATAAATCATTAAACCATCATACAAACACAAAAGATTATGACAACTGGAATTTTAAAGTATCGGCTCGTGGAATTAAAGTACCCCATCAATGACCCTGAAACTCCTGAAACAAGATGGTACGCCCGTGCCGTACAAGACCGTACAATTGATTTTGAGGATTTCGTAACCCACATGTCAGAACACAATTCTCCCTACTCACGCGGAGTGATTCACGGAGTACTCATTGATATGCTCTCTTGTTTACAAGAGCTGGTACTCGATGGAAAGTCAGTCCGTCTGGGAGATTTAGGACTGTTTTCGTTAGGCATTTCGGGAGAATGTGCTCCTACACGCGATGTTTACAACCCCACTAATTATGTAAAAGACGTACACTTGAATGTACGCAACACCAAAACATGGAGTAACGCTGAGTTACGCAAACGTTGCCGCCTACAAGAATTGACTGAATATTCTACAGGAAAAACGGAATAATCAGCCTGATGTAAGTTTCACTTTTTTATTCACACAACACTATCACACGTATGGAAAACGACAAGAAGAACATCTGGAAAATCGTCATTCAGACACTGGTCACCATCCTGACCGCCATCGGTACCACACTGGGTATCACCAGTTGCATAGGCTGAAAAATGCCCTCGCACGCACAAAAAGCCCGGCTGCTGATTGTTTCGGCAACCGGGCTTTCCCGTCTCTATACAATACGCATCACTTCAGATACGTCTGGAAGAAGTGCGTAATCTTGTCAAAAGGAATCACATCCAACTGGTCGTACAGGTCGACGTGATTGGCTCCCGGAATAATCAGCAACTCCTTGTTGTCGCCCTTCAGCTTCTTGAGGGCATCTTCACTGAAATAGCGCGAATGGGCTTTCTCTCCGTGAATCATGAGCACGGCACTACGTATCTCGTCGCTATACGACAGGATGGGCATGTTCATGAACGACAAGGAGGAAGTCTTGTTCCACCCGTTGTTGGAGTTCAGCGAACGCTTGTGATAGCCGCGCGGTGTCTTGTAATATCCGTAATAGTCTTTCACAAACTGGGGAGCATCGTCGGGAAGCGGGTCTACCACCCCACCGGCCAGCGCATACGTACCCTTGCGGTAGTCTTCCGTACGCTGGGCGTTGAGCTGCTTGCGAAGCTCATAGCGCGCATCGGCATCCATGGCATCGAAATAGCCGTTGGCATTCACCCGGCTCATGTCGTACATCGTAGCGGTAACGGTAGCCTTGATGCGCGTGTCGATGGCCGCCGCATTCAGTGCCATGCCTCCCCATCCGCAGATGCCCAGTATGCCGATACGGTCGGCATCTACCTGCTCACAAATAGAAAGGAAGTCCACCGCCGCACAGAAGTCCTCCGTATTGATGTCCGGAGACGCCACATAGCGGGGTTCGCCCCCACTCTCACCGGTGTACGAGGGGTCGAAGGCAATGGTCAGGAATCCGCGTTCTGCCAGTGTCATGGCATACAGGCCCGACGATTGTTCCTTCACCGCTCCGAAAGGCCCGCTCACGGCTATGGCCGGAAGTTTTCCTTCGGCCTGCTTGGGCACGTACATGTCGGCCGCCAGCGTAATGCCATAGCGGTTGGTAAAAGTCACTTTCCGGTGGTTCACCTTGTTGCTCAACGGGAACACCTTGTCCCATTCGTGTGTCAAATTCAAACTCTTTTCCATCTTCATCTCCGATTTTAAACCGTCCGTTGTGGCAAGCAGGCTGCCCGTAGTCAGAAGCCAAGCCGCCGATGCCGTGCACAACGTCTTCCACAATATATCCATATAGTTATCACTCTATTATTCTACGAAGGCAAAAATAACACAAAAGCCCCACAGAGACATTTCCGTGAGGCTCAAATATCGTTTCTGAAAAGTTCAAATGCACGAGGGAGCGGCCAGTGCCGTGGGCGGAATGCCGTAGCGTTTCTTGAAGGCCGTAGAGAAATGCGAAGGGTTCTTAAAGCCCACCTCCGCATAGACATCGACCACCTTCCGCCGTTCTTCCTTCAGCAGGTGATAGGCCACTTCCAGGCGCTTGCGAATCAGCCATTTCTCGGGTGTCAGCGCGCTCACCTTCTTGAAGTCGCGCTTGAAGGTGGCCAGGCTACGTCCCGTGTAATGCGCCAGCTCCTCTAAGGTGAACTCGTACATGTAGTTCTCGTTCATGAAGTCAAGAATGTCCATCTTCCACGGTGTGCTGAAGTCGAACAACGCGGTCATGAAGCGCTTATCGGTATGAAGCAGGGCCAGCAATCCTTCCTGCAACTTCAGGTGCATCACGTCGTCCTGCGGTTTCACTTCCGGATTGAAGTAAGGTGTCATCGAAGCAAACAGGCTCTCAATCTCAGCCGAAGGAGGAAGTTTCATCACGCCGGGCACGAACCTCTCCACATGCTCTGCCTTGTCCGTGTGGCGGGCATACTTTCCGTACATCTCCCGAAGGAAGGAGCGGGTGAAGCACATGTAAATTCCGCAATACTGCTCCCCGCCCGAGGCTTTCTTGTACATGGTCACACGATGGTCGCGCGGAATGAACACGCACTCTCCTTTTCCCACGTGTATCTGCCGGTGCCCGTCGTCGAGCACCATCTCGCCCGACAAGACATAGTTCATGGCGTATTCTCTGGAACGGTGCACGCACGCATCGGCATCGTCATAGAAAAAGCTGAAAAACACATTCTGGTAATTGAATATGACTTTCATGGGGTTATGGCGTGAGGTTGTAGGTTCTGTTGTCATCTCTCTTCTCTTTTTTGTGAATGGGGTATGCACAAAGATACAAATAAAAACGTCGCGTTTATCATCACGGCGGAGCAAAACAAAAACTCCTTTGAGGGCATCGTTCTAGCCACGCAAAGGAGTTTCTTTCTTCAGGGTTCCCCAAGGTCTGCAAACCACTCGCCTCAGGCGGGCGGTCCGTATACCTTATTATATATTAGTAACCCAGTTCTTTTTCAAGAGCGTTGTATTTTTCCTTATCAAGCTTCCAGTAGATGTTCAACAAGTACTGGCCCCACAACTGACGGTTGTCTGGTTTAGCTTCTTTTGCTTTTTCGTAGAAAGGAAGTGCTTTTTCGTACAGTTCCTTAATCTTAGCTTCGTTGGTAGCATACTTCGGATCGTCCATAGAAAGCTTAGAGTTTTCTTCTACGATTTCCTGAGCCGGGAAGAATGAGCAGTCACCAATCTTAGAATAAGCTTCAGCTACGAAATCCTTACCTTCTGCAATAATCTGGTTGAATGTAGCGATGGCACCTTCGTAGTCTTTCTTTTCATACTGAAGCACACCCTTCACGTACATGAAGTACGGAGTAGAGTTCTTAGCCAGTACGGCATCCATCTGAGCCAGACCTTCGTCAATCTTACCTTTCTGGATGTAGTAGTCCATCAGGTTACCGATGAAGTATTCCTGTGACGGGAATTTTTCTACACCTTCCTGGATAGTAGTCAACCATTTTGCTGAGTCAGGAGTTTCACCTTTTCCGTAAGCTTCTGCCAGGCACATCAATGAACGGTAACCTTCTTCTTTGTGTTCCTTACCGATAGTAGCGTATTTGATTACGGCTGCATTGTCTTTCAATGAATTAGCGGCAAGAGCGGCATAGTTGGCAATCAACGGAGTCAATGTGTCGTTCTTTACGGCATCTTCATCGGCGAACAACGGGTTCTGCGGAGCGTCTACATACAAACCGAAGAACTTCAAAGCGTTGGCATAGTTACCTGCATTGTAAGCGTCAGAACCGGCGTTAGTCAACTGAGGACGTACGGTAGCCAATGTCTTAGCCAGTTTCTTTCTCAATTTCGGTTTCTTCAATTCGCCGCTCTGTACCTTAGCCTGTTCTACTTCGTCACACTTTGTGTAGTATTCGAACATTTTAGCCAAGCTGTTATACAATTTAGCGGTATCAGCCTGACCACCCGGCAAATACAATTTCATGTTTTCGTCGTCATAGATAGACTTCTGGAAATCACCAGCCAGTTTCCATGTTTCAGGATCATTGGCGGTAGAAGGATCTGTCAAAGCAGGTTCGATGATTTGTGCTGCCTTCACGGGATCGCTCTTGGCAGATTTAGCTTCCTTTACCACGCTTTCCTGAGCAGAAACAGCACATGCGGTAAAGAACAAAGCGGCTGAGAATAATACTTTTTTCATAAGGTTTAAATTTAGTAATACAAATATTCAAGTTAGTTTTTGTCCGGATTATTCATTCGGTTCGTCCGTAACAGGCTGAATGGTTTCTCCGTCGGCGGGCTGGATGTCCGTTGCCGGAGTTGCTTCGTCCTGCACTTCCTCTTCTTCGTTTTCAGAAGCTACCTTACATACGGAACCAATCTGGTCGTTGCGCTTTTCAAGGTCAATCAGGCGCACACCCTGTGTGGCACGTCCCATGATGCGCACATCGGCCACCTTCAGACGGATGGTGATGCCCGACTTGTTGATAATCATCAGGTCGTTTTCATCGGTTACCGACTTGATAGCTACCAGGCTTCCGGTCTTATCCGTAATGTTCAGTGTCTTCACACCCTTTCCGCCACGGTTGGTCTTGCGGTAGTCTTCAATGTCCGAACGCTTACCGTAACCGTTTTCAGATACCACCATGATGGTTTCCGTTTCAGGGTCTTTGATACAGATCATTCCGATTACTTCATCCTGACCGTCTTCATCGAGTGTGATACCGCGTACACCGGTAGCCGTACGTCCCATTTCGCGTACCGCGCTTTCATGGAAACGGATGGCACGACCGTTACGGTTGGCAATCACGATTTCATTGTTTCCGTTAGTCATACGTACTTCAATCACACGGTCGTCTTCGCGGATGGTGATGGCGTTCACACCATTCTGACGCGGGCGGGAATATTGTTCGAGCAACGTCTTCTTGATGACACCGTTCTTCGTACAGAAGAGCACATAGTGACTATTGATAAATTCCGTATCGTTCAGGTTCTTCACACGCAGGTAAGCCGTTACCACATCGTCTGCATCAATGTTCAGCAGGTTCTGGATGGCACGTCCCTTCGAAGTCTTGTTGCCTTCCGGAATTTCATATACCTTGAGCCAGTAGCACTTACCCTTCTGCGTAAAGAACAGAAGCGTGTTGTGCATAGTAGCCGGATAGATATGTTCAATGAAGTCTTCGTTACGGGTTTCACTTCCCTTCGAGCCTACGCCGCCACGGTTCTGCGCACGGAACTCAGAAAGCGGTGTACGCTTGATGTATCCCATGTGCGAGATGGTGATGACCATTTCGTCATCGGCATAGAAATCTTCCGGATTGAACTCTTCCGAAGCATATACGATTTCCGAACGACGGTTGTCGCCGTATTTTTCTTTCACTTCAAGCAGCTCGTCCTTGATAACCTTCTTGCAAAGTTCCTCGTTGCTCAGAATTTCTTCGAAGTAAGCGATTTGCTTCATCAGGTCTTCGTATTCGGCATGGAGCTGGTCCTGCATCAGTCCGGTGAGCTGGCGCAAGCGCATTTCTACGATAGCACGAGCCTGGATTTCGCTCAGGTTGAAGCGGGCCATCAGGTTCGTGATAGCTTCGTTCGGAGTCTTGGCGGCACGGATAATACGGATTACCTCGTCAATGTTGTCCGAAGCGATAATCAATCCTTCCAGGATGTGCGCACGTTCCTTGGCCTTGCGCAAGTCGTAACGTGTACGGCGGATTACCACTTCGTGACGGTGCTCCACGAAATATTTGATCAGTTCCTTCAGGTTGAGCAGGCGTGGACGGCCATGAACCAGGGCCACGTTGTTCACACCGAAAGAAGTCTGAAGCATGGTCATCTTGTAAAGCTTGTTGAGCACCACGCTGGCGTTGGCATCACGCTTGATGTCGATGACGATACGCATACCTTCGCGGTCGGTTTCGTCGTTCACATTCGAAATGCCTTCGATTTTCTTGTCGTTCGACAAATCAGCGATGCTCTTGATCAGCTCAGCCTTGTTCACACCATACGGAATCTCGGTCACTACAATCTTATCGTGTGTAGGATGCGATTCGATTTCGGCCTTGGCACGCATTACCACACGTCCGCGTCCGGTTTCGTAGGCATCGCGCACACCGCTGATACCATAAATATATCCTCCGGTCGGGAAATCAGGTGCCTTGATGTACTGCATCAGGCCGTCTACGTCGATTTCATTGTTATCGATGTATGCCACGCAAGCGTCAATGACTTCACGCAGGTTGTGTGTCGGCATATTGGTAGCCATACCTACGGCGATACCTGAAGCACCGTTCACCAGCAGGTTCGGGATACGGGTCGGCATGACGGTAGGTTCCTGCAACGTATCGTCGAAGTTGTTGGTAAAGTCTACAGTTTCCTTGTAAAGGTCCTGCATCATCTCCTCACCAATCTTCTTCAGACGAGCCTCCGTATATCGCATAGCGGCGGCACTATCTCCGTCGATAGAACCGAAGTTACCCTGACCGTCGACCAGCGGATAACGCATCGCCCAGTCCTGTGCCATACGCACCAGGGCGCCATATACAGACAAGTCGCCGTGAGGGTGATACTTACCCAATACTTCACCTACGATTCTGGCTGCTTTTTTATACGGTTTGTCGGATGTATTTCCCAGTTCCATCATTCCGTAAAGAATACGGCGGTGTACCGGCTTGAATCCGTCTCTTACATCAGGGAGGGCGCGTGCCACGATTACTGACATGGAGTAATCAATGTACGACGACTTCATTTCCTCTTCGATGTTGATTTTTATAATTCTGTCTTGTTCTTGCATTTAATACATTATTAATTATACTTCCTTTCAAGGCTTGTAAAAAACCATGCTAAAGTACGACTTTTAGCGGATATACAAAAACTTTTCCACCAAAAAATACGTATAAGCCTGCATTTGGAGACACTTGCAGGAAATGTGGCACGCATTTTGTTAAATAGAAAGAAAGACTTGATGAAGAGTCTGTATAATAATGTATATTTGCAAGCCTATTTTGAATATAAACGATTGGAGAAGATATGAACTTGATGAGCAACGAATTTACACAACAAGTGTCCGACATCGTCGTTTACGGAAAAGAGGAGGCCAACCGCCTTCAGAACGACCATATCGAACCGGAACATCTGCTATTGGGCATCTTGCGCGATGGAGAGTGTAAAGCCGCCGAAGTCTTGAAATCGTTCTACCTCGACCTGAAAGGTATCAAGAACGAACTGGAAACACAATTACGGGAGAAGTCCATTCTGGAGAACTACTCACAGGACATTTCATTCAGCGAAGAAGCATCAAAGATTTTGACATTAAGCAAATTAGAGGCACGATTGATGAATGACGAGAAAGTGGACACCCCGCATATTTTATTGGCCATTATGAGAGACAACCAGAATAACGCATATAAGATATTGGAAAAGAACGACGTAACTTACGAAAAGATAATAGACCGTCTGAAGCAGGAGGAAGCTCCTTTTGACGGACTGGATTTCAATGACGACGAAGAAGAGGAAGGCATCGGACGTCGCGGAAACGCGGACAAGAACAACGATGGCTTCGGTTCTTCCGCCAACCGCCAGACCACGCAGACCGAACAGAAACAAGCGGACGGCGGCACACCCTACCTCGACAATTATGGTATTGACCTGACCCAGGCCGCCGAAGGTGGGAAACTTGACCCCGTGGTAGGCCGTGAGAAAGAAATTGAACGTATCGCACAGATTCTGAGCCGGCGCAAAAAGAACAACCCGATTCTGATTGGTGAACCGGGTGTGGGAAAATCGGCCATCGCGGAAGGGCTGGCACTCCGCATCGTGGAGAAACGGGTTTCGCGTGCCTTATTCGGCAAGCGCATCATTTCGCTCGACATGACGGCGGTAGTGGCCGGGACCAAGTATCGCGGACAATTTGAAGAGCGTATTCGTGCCATTCTGACAGAGGTGAAGAAACATCCTGACGTCATTCTGTTCATCGACGAGATACATACCATCGTGGGAGCCGGCTCGGCAGCTGGTTCCATGGATGCGGCCAACATGTTGAAACCGGCGCTGGCGCGTGGAGAAATCCAATGCATCGGAGCCACCACCCTCGATGAGTACCGCAAGAACATCGAAAAAGACGGGGCATTGGAACGCCGCTTCCAGAAAGTGCTGGTAGAACCGACCTCACCGGAAGAGACCTTGCAGATTCTCCGGAACATCAAGGATAAATACGAGGAGCATCATAACGTGACTTACACGGACGAAGCGCTGGAAGCTTGCGTACGCCTGACCGACCGCTATGTGACCGACCGCTATTTTCCCGACAAGGCCATCGATGCCATGGACGAAGCGGGTTCTCGCATCCACCTCACTCATATCTCCGTACCTCAGGAAATTGAGGAGCAGGAACGATTGATTGAGGAAGCGCAACAACATAAAAATGAGGCTATTCGCTTGCAGAACTTCGAGCTGGCCGCCAGCTTCCGTGACCGTGAAAACCAGTACACGGAGCAATTGGAACGCCTGAAAAATGAATGGAAAGAAAAGTTGAAAGACAATCGCGAAACGGTGGACGCACCACAGATAGAGGAAGTGGTGTCCATGATTTCGGGTGTACCCGTGCAACGTATGGCGCAAGCGGAAGGTGTACGGCTGAAGGGGATGAAGCAGGCATTGCTTTCGAAGGTTATCGGACAAGACAAGGCGGTAGAGACACTGGTAAGAAGTATCCAGCGGAGCCGTGTGGGACTGAAGGACCCCAACAAGCCTATCGGTACGTTCCTTTTCTTAGGACCGACGGGTGTAGGAAAGACGCATCTGGCGAAAGAGCTTGCCAAGAACATGTTCGGCACTACCGACGCCATTATCCGTATCGACATGAGCGAATACATGGAGAAATTCACCGTGTCACGTCTGGTCGGAGCTCCTCCGGGATACGTGGGTTACGAGGAAGGCGGACAACTGACGGAAAAGGTACGCCATCATCCCTACTCCATCGTATTGCTGGATGAAATCGAGAAGGCTCATTCCGATGTGTTCAACATGTTGTTGCAGGTGATGGACGAAGGCCGGTTGACGGATAGTCTGGGACGGACCGTAGATTTCAAGAATACCATTATCATCATGACGTCCAACATCGGTACGCGCCAGTTGAAGGAATTCGGCAAAGGCATCGGTTTCACGGCACAGACCGGCGAGAACGAGAAAGAACATGCCAATAGCGTGATTCGCAAGGCCTTGAACAAATCGTTCGCTCCCGAATTCATCAACCGTCTGGATGAAATCGTGACCTTCGACCAGCTGGACATTGCTTCACTGGAGAAAATCATCGACATCGAGCTGGCAGGACTCTACAAGCGTATCGAAGGTTGTGGCTACCATCTCCTGCTCGACCAAGAAGCCAAGCGTTTCGTGGCAGAAAAAGGCTACGACGTACAGTTCGGTGCCCGCCCGTTGAAACGCTCCATCCAGAATCACCTGGAAGACGGACTGGCAGAGCTGATTATCAACGAAGAACCGCAGACGGGCGATACCCTGCATGTGTGCATGAACGCCCAAGGTGACGGAGTAGAAATGAAAGTAGAAAAAGCATAACGGAATTCTGACAGAATTTCGGCATACAGACAAAATGTCAGGTACAAACGTATCTGGCATTTTTTTTGTGTAGGGACTGGAAAAAAATTTATTCGAACAATCATAAAAAAACAAAGAGATATGCAAAAAGGTAATATCGGGGTTACAACAGAAAACATATTCCCCATCATAAAGAAGTTCTTGTATAGCGACCATGAAATTTTCCTCCGTGAACTGGTTTCCAATGCGGTGGATGCAACTCAGAAATTGAAGACACTGGCCGCTACGGGCGATTTTAAAGGTGAACTGGGCGATTTGACGGTACGTGTAAAAGTGGACAAGGAAAACGGTACCATCACCATCAGCGACCGTGGTCTAGGTATGACAGCTGAAGAAATCGACAAGTACATCAACCAGATTGCCTTCTCAGGAGCTAATGACTTCCTGGAAAAATACAAGGACGATGCCAATGCCATCATCGGTCACTTCGGTCTGGGATTCTACTCAGCCTTCATGGTAGCCAAGACGGTAGACATCGTAACTCTTTCTTATAAGGAAGGTGCCAAGGCCGTGAAATGGAGCTGTGATGGAAGTCCTGAGTTCACCCTCGAAGAAACAGAACGTAGCGACCGTGGAACCGACATCATCCTGCACGTGGATGAAGATTGCAAGGAATTCCTGGAAGAATCTCGCTTGCAGGGCTTGCTCACCAAGTATTGTCACTTCCTGGCCGTACCGGTAGCCTTTGGCAAAAAGAAGGAATGGAAAGACGGCAAGCAGGTAGAAACGGATGAAGACAACCTGATTAACGACACTTGTCCTATTTGGACCAAGAAACCGTCGGACTTGAAGGAAGAGGATTACAAGAAATTCTACCGCGACCTGTATCCGATGGCCGACGAACCTTTGTTCTGGATTCACCTGAACGTGGACTATCCGTTCAACCTGACCGGTGTGCTCTACTTCCCGAAAATCAAGAGCAACATCGATTTGCAACGCAACAAGATTCAGTTGTATTGCAACCAGGTATATGTGACCGACTCAGTAGAAGGTATCGTGCCCGACTTCCTGACCTTGCTTCACGGTGTCATCGACTCTCCGGACATTCCGTTGAACGTATCTCGTTCTTACTTGCAGAGCGATTCGAACGTGAAGAAGATTTCTACTTACATCACGAAGAAGGTATCCGACCGCTTGCAATCTATCTTCAAGAACGACCGTAAGGAATTTGAAGAGAAATGGGACGACCTGAAGATTTTCATCAACTACGGTATGCTGACTCAGGAAGATTTCTATGAAAAGGCTTCCAAGTTTGCTTTGTTCAAGGATACAGACAACAAGTATTACACTTTCGAAGAATACCAAACATTGATTAAGGATAATCAGACCGACAAGAACGGTAGCCTGATTTACCTCTACGCCAACAACCTGGACGAACAGTACACTTATATTGATGCAGCCAAGAACAAAGGCTACAACGTATTGCTCATGGACGGCCAGCTGGACGTACCGATGATCAACATGCTGGAACAGAAGTTCGAAAAGAGTCACTTCACCCGTGTGGATAGCGACATCGTAGACCGCCTGATTGTGAAGGAAGACCAGAAGGGTGAAGAACTTCCGCACGACAAACAGGAAGTGCTCAGCTCTTTGTTCAAAGGACAGATGCCGAAGGTAAAGAAAACAGAATTCCACGTAGAAGCACACGCACTGGGCGAAAACAATGCGCCGATTGTCATCACACAGGCCGAATACATGCGCCGTATGAAAGACATGGCCAGCATCCAGCCGGGCATGAGTTTCTATGGTGAAATGCCCGACATGTTCAACCTGGTATTGAATAGCGACCACCGCCTGATCAAGCAGGTATTGAGCGATGCCGAAACAGCTTGTGCGGAAAAACTCGTACCGGTAGAATCTGAAATCGCCATGCTGACTCTCCGTCGTAACGAACTCCAGAAAGCACAGGAAGGAAAGAAGGATGAAGAAATCCCGACTGCCGAAAAAGACGAACTGAGTGAGGTAGAAAAGAAGATTGAAGCGCAAAAGACCGAAAAGGAAAACATCCTGAACGGCTATGCCGCCGGCAACAAAGTGGTTCACCAGCTTATCGACCTGGCCTTGTTGCAAAACAACATGCTGAAGGGTGAAGCCCTGACCAACTTTGTAAAACGAAGCGTGGAAATGATCTGATTTTCCCCCATAAAATAAGGAAAGCCATTCTTGCAGGTATGCAGGAATGGCTTTTTTTGTGCTTTTTATGCCCGTGGATAGAAGATAATTTGTACATTTGCCCAGAAACACGCAAGCAGACAACCATGGAAAACAAAACCGAATTGATATTAATCCGCATCAGCGGAGTGGACCGACCGGGACTGACCGCATCGGTAACTGCCATCTTGTCTAAATATCAGGTAGACATTATGGACATCGGACAAGCTGACATTCACAGTACCTTGTCACTGGGTATTCTTTTCAAATGTTCCGATCAGGATTCCGGAAATATCATGAAGGAATTGCTTTTCAAGGCTTCTGACTTGGGTATCAATATCCGCTTCTATCCTATCAGCGACGAAGAGTATGAAATGTGGGTCAACCTGCAAGGAAAGAACCGCTACATTCTGACGCTATTGGGCAGAAAACTTACGGCACAACAGATTGCCGGTGCTACCAAGCTTTTAGCAGAACAACAACTGAACATCGACGGTATCCGTCGTCTGACCGGACGTATTCCCCTGGACGAGAAAAAAGCAAACGTGAGAGCCTGCATCGAATTTTCGGTGAGAGGTACTCCCAAAGACCGTGAAGAGCTACAAAGCCAGCTCATGCAGCTCAGCGCTTCACTGGGCATGGACTTCTCGTTCCAGCAAGACAATATGTACCGCCGTATGCGCCGACTCATCTGCTTTGATATGGATTCCACCCTCATTGAAACGGAGGTCATCGACGAACTGGCCATACGGGCCGGTGTGGGCGACCAGGTGAAAGCCATCACGGAAAGAGCCATGCGTGGCGAGATTGACTTCTGCGAAAGTTTCAAGGAACGGGTGGCCCTGCTCAAGGGACTGGATGAAAGCGTGATGCGCGACATTGCCGAACACCTTCCGATTACCGAAGGAGTGGAACGCCTGATGTTTGTCCTCAAGCGCTACGGATACAAGATTGCCATTCTGTCGGGAGGTTTCACGTATTTCGGCAACTACCTGAAAGAGAAATTCGGCATTGACTATGTCTATGCCAACCAGCTGGAAATCGTGGACGGCAAGCTGACCGGCCGCTATTTAGGTGACATCGTAGACGGAAAGCGAAAGGCGGAATTGCTTCGTCTGCTGGCACAGGTAGAAAATGTGGACATCGCACAGACGATTGCCGTGGGCGATGGAGCCAACGACCTGCCCATGCTTTCTACGGCAGGGCTGGGAATCGCCTTCCATGCCAAGCCGAAGGTGGTGGCTAATGCGCAACAGGCCATCAATACCATCGGACTGGATGGCGTGTTGTATTTCTTAGGATTCAAGGATTCCTATCTGGACGAACGCGGCAAATTATAATGACAAGATAACATTACTATATGAAGTTTTCGGAACTGAACTTAGAAGATAGCGTCCTCGATGCCTTGGACGCAATGAATTTCCAGGAATGTACGCCCGTACAGGAACACACCATCCCTGTCATCCTGGAAGGAAAAGACCTGATTGGCGTGGCCCAGACAGGTACGGGAAAAACGGCGGCCTACCTGCTTCCGGTGTTGAACCAGTTGAGCAAGGGAGGTTATCCGGAGGATGCCATCAATTGTATCATCATGTCGCCCACCCGCGAACTGGCCATGCAGATTGACCAGCAGATGGAGGGTTTCTCCTATTTCATGCCGGTGTCAAGCGTGGCGGTGTACGGAGGAAACGACGGTATCCGTTTTGAACAGGAAAAGAAAGGGCTGACCTTAGGAGCGGATGTGGTGATCGCTACTCCGGGACGTCTGATCAGCCACTTAAGCTTAGGTTATGTGGACCTGTCAAAAGTATCCTTCTTCATCCTCGACGAAGCGGACCGCATGCTCGATATGGGATTCTCGGACGACATCATGCAGATTGTCAAGTATCTTCCCAAGGAACGGCAGACCATCATGTTCTCTGCCACCATGCCGACCAAAATCCAGCAACTGGCCAAAACCATTCTTCACGACCCGGTGGAAGTGAAACTGGCCGTATCCAAGCCGGCGGAAAAAATCATTCAGGCCGCTTACATCTGCTATGAGGCACAGAAACTGGGTATCATCCAGTCGCTATTCCAATCCCAGCAACCGGAGCGTGTCATCATCTTCGCCTCTTCCAAGCTGAAGGTGAAAGAAGTGACCAAGGCCCTGAAACGCATGAAGCTAAACGTGGGCGAAATGCACTCCGACCTGGAACAGAGTCAGCGTGAGGAAATCATGCACGAGTTCCGCAACCGCCGCATCGACATTCTGGTGGCTACCGACATCGTGGCCCGTGGTATCGACATCGACGACATCCGCCTGGTCATCAACTACGACGTGCCGCATGATAGCGAGGACTACGTACACCGCATCGGACGTACGGCCCGCGCCAACAACGACGGATGTGCCATCACTTTTGTTAGTGAAACCGAGCAGACCCGTTTCAAGCAAATCGAAACATTCTTAGGAAAAGATATTTACAAACTCCCCGTACCTGAAGAACTGGGCGAAGGTCCGGTATATGCTCCCCGCACTTCCAGAAAAGAAGGAGGTAAACAGGTGAAGAATTTCTCCCGCAATAAAAAGGGCGGATGGAAAAAGAAAGGGGGAAACCATGCGAAAAAACAGGGAGAAAGAACGGTCAAGAACTGATTGCCACATCTTCCTGACAGCATAAAAGAAGCCCGTACAAGTTCAATGAAAATGCAAGAACTTGTACGGGCTTTTCTTGTCAGAAATTCATGGAATACGCAAGGAGTATAGTCACCTCCCCGACGTCATGCGCCTGCTAATGAATCCGAGAAATGAGGTTTACTCCCTCTTGGTAGTAATAAGAATCACGCCAAATTTTCCTTTCTTACCATATTTTGCGGTAGCGGCTTCATTCTTCAGCACACTGACGGATTGTATCTTTTTCGGATTGAGCTTCTTTATCACATCGTCAGACACTTCCAGCCCGTCCATAATGACAAGCGGAGACATTCCGGAGGCTTTGGAACTACCCACTGAATCTATTTTGAAATCTCCTGTAATGGACAATTCATCCATAGGATTATGGAGTTTAATAGTAGGCACATCTACCGATTCCTCGCTTTTCTGAACTCCATATCCCACTACTACAACGTCATTGTCGCCTGCCTTCGGCTTGCTGTTGGTTCCCTCCAGCATGAAAGTCACCGGGAGAGTAAATTTCACGCTGACCGGCTTTCCGTCCTGCATACCCGGCTTCCATTTCGGCATGGTGCTGATTACGCGGATAGCTTCTGCATCCAACCACGGGTCGACCGGACGGAGCACCTTGAAATCGCTCAGCGAACCGTCTTTCCTTACCACAAACTGCACGATGACACGCCCCTGCTTACCGGCTTCCCGTGCCTTTGTAGGATACCTGAGATTGCGTGCCATAAATTCCAGACCAGCACGCATACCACCCGGATATTCGGGCATCTGCTCCACTACGCTAAACGTCTGGTCATCCGATGTCACAGCTTGCGGAGCAGATGCTACCACCTTCACATCTTTCTTTGTGTCGCTTTCAGTCAAGACAATTGTCTGGTCGGCTTTCTTCAGACAGTCTTTGACCGACATGGTAACCGTACTCATACCGATGTAGGCCACCTGGATGCTTTGGTCGCTGCCGACTTCCAGCGTGAAATTACCGTTTTCGTCGGTAAGGGTACCGTTGGTCGTATTCGCCACAAGTACAGTTGCCGCGATAATGGGTTTTCCCTCCTCATCCACCACCTTCATCTTCAGTTTGGTCTTTTCGGCAGGGTTCGACACATTTTTATCGGCATACGTTTCCAGAACTGCCGATAAATCATTAACTTTGACACTTGAAATCTCATCGAGAGGTTTGGAGATTTCAGGACGGGCAAAAGCAGCTACGGTAACGGCTGCCAACGGAAGTACATAAAGGTACTTGGCACGTGCCCACGGATTGGATTTTTTTCGAATCATCATAGTGATACGTTTTTTAAGTGAACTGTGATTAAAGCTGTTGGCAATAGAGTAGAGCCTTGCGCCAACGGCTTTTTTTATTAATAGCATTTGATATTCTTTCGCGTTGATTCCCTGACGGAGCACTTCTTCGTCGGCTTCGTATTCATGAATGTTCTGCAACTCCTGTTTGAGCAGCCAGATGGCCGGATTGAACCATTGCAGCCAGGCACAGGCTTCGGTCAGCAACAAATCCCATGAGTGACGGTGATGGATGTGGGCCATTTCGTGCACCAGAATGTGATGTCCGCTTTCCTTCAGGTCTGTTTCCGAAATCACGATGTAACGCATCCAGCTGAAAGGAGCCAGTTTACGACGGTGGACTACCAAGCGGATACCATTGTCCAACCTTTCACACCGGCTGTGACGAATGAGATAAAGCATGCGTCCCAGCGACCAGAGGTGACGGACGATGACAAAAAACAACCCCACAAAATAGACTAACACCAGCCCTTCCTGCCAGTGGAACGGACGACTTCCCTCTTCCACCACCGCTTCGCTATTCCATTGGTACATCAGCAGCAAGTCTTCCATCGACATCACTTGTGCATTTACCGGCGAAGCCTGTTCCACCGTCACTTTTACCAAAGGCAGCAGACACGAGAGCAGCATTACTCCCAGTAAAGCCATCCGGTTAAAACGGTGGAAAGTTTCTTTACTGAGCAGCAGGCGGTAGAACAGATAGAATATTGCCAGGCAGACAGCCGATTTGAGTATATAGACTAAAAAGGTTCCCATAGGCAGACGTGTTTTATTGTGGTTTCTCGTTCTGCCCCTCTTCCACCTGACGGATGAGTTCTTTGAGTTCTTCCACTGAAATGTCTTCCTCTTTCACCAGCGAGGAAACAGCACCTAAAAAAGAGTTGTTGAAATATTTGGAGATGACCCCACGCAGAGTTTTCCGCCGGAATTCCTCTTCCGACACTATAGCATGATACTGGTAGGTATTACCGAACGCGGTATGCGACAGGTACCCCTTTTCTTCCAGTCCCCTTACAATGGTCGACAGGGTATTGAAGTGCGGCCGGGGTTCTTCGTAAAGTTCCACCAGCTGTTTGACGAACATCGGACCTTTCTCCCAGAAAAATCCCATGATTTCTTCTTCTTTGGCAGTAAGTGTTTTCATATCCGTTTCAATTGGTTACTGCAAAGAACTAAAACTTTTAGTTGATAAACTAATTTTTATAGTTAATATAACTAAAGAGCATAGTTCTCCCCTAGTAGCTTTCCTATATCAATAAAGAATAAGCCACTGATTTTAAATAAGTAAACAGAAGAAATCTCTATATTACTTCAAGGCGAGAAAGTTTGCCGGATACTCTCCTTTAACTTTGGAATATTACCACTTAGAATTGAGGAGGAAGATGCTTACGATGTCCGGGAGCATCAAACTTTGCAGATTTTTTACCACGTATTTTTTTCGCATGGCCAGGAGGAATCTCCTTCTTATGTGGTGGCTTAGGTGCATGACGATGCACCACACAAGAGCTTCCGCCCAAACACAAAAGCAGGCCGAACAGGGCAATCAACAATTTTGTTTTCATAACTTTCAATGGTTTTTACAAAGTTAAAAAAAGACACAGACATATTCCCCTGCAAACCTCCCCAATTGCAGAAAATAAAAGCACTCTCAACTCTTTAAAAAACGCAAGTGCATTCAACCCAAAACACAAGTGCGTTTGAATCAAAACGCAAGTGCGTTTAAACTAAAACACAAGTGCATTTGAGTCAAAACGTAAGTGCGTTTTTTCACAAAGATATGCAAATGCAAACAGATGTAAAACCAGCACGAAAAAGCGTGTGAAAATGCCCTCAAACAAAGATTTCAAGCAAAAATAAGGGAGAATGGAAGAAAAAAACATACTTACTTGATTTACAAACATTAAACTGCCAAATGAGCATAAACCAACAGCGGAAAGCTTGACGGGTTGACGGGTTGGCACCGGTTTTTCAAACTTCCTATATACAGGTGTGGAACAACTCTTAAGAGTTGTTCCACACCCCGCGTATATATAGTTTATAAAAATGCCTGCCAACCCCGACAACCCGTCAAGCACACGGCCGAAAACGGACAATAAAAAACCTCCTTCACTTCATCTTTCCAGAAGCAAAGGAGGCATTCAAATTTCCGTATTCATTTAGAACGGCAGGTCGTCTTTCTCGTCTGTCATGGAGAAGTCGGCCGGAGCTGCATTTACCGGAGGGAATGGAGCTTCTACCGGAGGCATCTGAGGAGTGGCTCCCACACGTTCTACCTTCCATGCACGGATACTGTTGAACCAGCGTCCTTGCCATTCGCGGGCATCAATGTCGAACGATACGTTCAGTTCCTCGCCCACCTGAATATTAAACTGTTTGATTTTGTCGTCACCAAAGACATCAAAGCACATGCGACGCGGATACTGGTCGTGTGTTTCGATGACATATTCTTGTACCTTCCATTCGTTGCCGTTCCGCGATGTACCGCCTTTCGGTTCCAGAACCGCAATCACTCTTCCTGCTAATTCCATAAATAGTATTTTTAAATTCGGTGACGAAATTACGACTTTCCATAGAAGAAAACTAATTTTTAAGACCTTTTTTTGTGGGGTGTATGCAATCTTTTCGTAACTTTGGCAATTGGTTTAGAGCATCCGTAGATGCATTTAATAATAAAAACAGAACAAAAACAAATATAAAAACAGCTATGAAGTTTATCGTTTCAAGTACTGCTTTATTCAGTCATTTGCAGGCTATCAGCCGAGTAATCAACTCAAGAAATTCATTACCTATTCTGGACTGTTTCCTCTTCGAACTGAGAGACGGTACACTCTTTATGACTGCTTCGGACAATGACACTACGCTGTCTACTTCCATCGAAGTGAACGAATCGGACAGCGACGGCCGTTTTGCCGTTTCTTCCAAGACATTGCTGGAAGCATTGAAAGAGATTCCTGAGCAGCCGCTGAGTTTCCATATCGAACCCAGCAACATGGAAATCACCGTGGAATACCTGAATGGAAAATACAGTCTGATGGGACAGAATGCCGACGAATACCCGCAGGCACAGGCATTGGGTAGCAATGCCGTACAGGTGACCATGGGAGCAGAAATCTTGATGAACGGCGTGAACCGCAGCATTTTTGCGACAGCCGACGATGAACTTCGTCCGGTGATGAACGGTATTTATTTCGACATCAGCACGGAAGACATTACACTGGTTGCTTCCGACGGTCATAAGCTGGTACGTTGCAAGACTTATGCCGCACGAGGAGCAGAGAAAGCTGCCTTCATCCTTCCGAAGAAGCCGGCCAACCTGCTGAAGAACCTGCTGCCGAAAGAACAGGGCGACGTACAGATTGGTTTTGACGACCGCAATGCCATGTTCACCCTCGAAAACTATCAGATGATCTGCCGTCTGATTGAAGGACGTTATCCGAACTATAACTCTGTCATTCCGCAGAACAATCCGCACCGTGCCATCATTGACCGTGCGCTCTTCATCAGTGCCCTGCGCCGTGTGTCTGTGTTCTCTTCACAGTCAAGCAGCCTGATCAAGCTGAGCTTGTCGGAAAACCAGATGAAGATTTCTGCACAGGACATCGACTTCTCTACTTCGGCCGAAGAAACCATCGCTTGCCAGTATGGCGGTAACCCGATGAGCATCGGTTTCAAGTCGTCGTTCCTGATTGACATTCTGAACAACATTTCTGCACAGAACATCATCATCGAACTGGCCGACCCGTCACGCGCTGGTGTCATCGTGCCTGAAGAACAGGAGGAAGACGAAGACCTGCTGATGCTGCTGATGCCGATGATGCTGAACGACTAATCATTTTTTGTTACACACAGACTCATGAAACTGAACTTGAAAAATCCGCTCGTGTTCTTCGACCTGGAGACCACGGGCACCAACATTAATACAGACCGTATTGTAGAAATCTGCTACTTGAAGGTTTATCCTAACGGAAACGAAGAGGCCAAGACCTTGCGCATCAATCCGGAAATGCACATTCCGGAGGCATCGACTGCCATTCATGGCATTCACGACGAGGATGTGGCCGACTGCCCTACTTTCAAGGAAGTGGCAAAGGACATTGCCCGCGACATTGAAGGGGCCGACATTGCCGGTTTTAACTCCAACCGTTTTGACGTGCCGGTGCTGGTAGAGGAATTCCTCCGCGCAGGCATCGACATCGACCTGACCAAGCGGAAGTTTGTCGACGTGCAGGTGATTTACCACAAGCTGGAACAGCGCACACTTTCGGCTGCCTACAAGTTCTACTGCGGAAAGAACCTGGAAGACGCGCACACGGCAGAAGCCGATACAAGGGCTACCTACGAGGTGCTGAAGGCACAGCTCGACCATTATCCTGACGTGCTTCAGAACGACATCAACTACCTGTCAGAATATTCCAGCTACAGCAAGAACGTGGACTTTGCCGGAAGAATCGTGTATGACGACAACGGCGTGGAAGTGTTCAACTTCGGAAAATACAAAGGCATTCCGGTGTCGGAAGTGCTCAAGAAAGACATGGGCTACTACGGCTGGATTATGAACGGAGACTTCACATTGAACACGAAGAATGTATTGACAAAAATTCGCCTGCGTGAAACGGGGCTGGTCAAGTAAACAGAAGGTAGCATGAATACACTACAAGGCAAAAAAATTGTACTGGGTATCACGGGTAGCATTGCGGCCTACAAGGCGGCCGTGCTGACACGCGGACTGATTAAGAAAGGTGCGGAGGTGCAGATTGTCATCACGCCGGCAGGAAAGGAGTTCATCACTCCCATCACGCTTTCGGCGCTGACCAGCAAACCGGTCATCAGCGAGTTTTTCTCACAGCGTGACGGCACATTGCACAGCCACGTGGACTTGGGATTGTGGGCCGACGCCATGGTCATTGCCCCGGCTACGGCTGCTACCATCGGAAAGATGGCGCACGGGGTGGCCGACAACATGTTGGTGACAACCTACCTGTCGATGAAGGCTCCGGTGTTTGTGGCTCCAGCCATGGACCTGGATATGTATGCTCATCCTTCTACCCAGCATAACCTCGACATTCTGCGCAGCTATGGCAACCATATTATCGAACCGGCTTCGGGCGAGCTGGCCAGCCACCTGGTAGGAAAAGGACGCATGGAAGAGCCTGAGAAAATCATCGAAGTGCTGGAAGCGTTCTTTGCCCGTCAGCAAGACCTGGCCGGACGGAAAATCGTCATTACCGCAGGGCCTACTTATGAGAAAATTGACCCGGTGCGCTTTATCGGCAATTACTCTTCCGGAAAGATGGGTTATGCCCTGGCCGAAGCGTGTGCTTCACGCGGAGCGGAAGTGGTATTGGTGAGCGGTCCGGTTACTCTGCAGACGGTTCATCCGAACATTCAGCGCATAGACGTGGAGAGTGCGGCCGAAATGCACCGCGCAGCTGCCGATGCCTTCAAGGATGCAGACGCAGGAATCTTGTGTGCGGCCGTAGCGGACTTCACACCGGAGCAGGTGGCCGACCAGAAAATCAAACGGGAAAAGGACGACCTGGTGTTGCGGTTGAAACCGACTTGCGACATTGCCGCTTCCTTAGGAAAGGAAAAACGTCCGGACCAGCTGTTAGTGGGATTCGCATTGGAGACTTGCGATGAGGTCAGCCACGCCCAGGATAAGCTGGCACGCAAGAACTTTGACTTCATCGTGCTGAACTCGCTGAATGACAAAGGAGCCGGTTTCCGTTGCGACACCAACAAGATTACGATTATAGACCGCGCTGAAGCTGTTTCCTACCCGTTAAAGCGCAAGCAGGAAGTGGCCGAAGACATTGTGGATAAACTTTCCAGTCTGTTTCATTCCTAAACCGTTATGCTACAGTCTATCTTTATACAGAACTACGCCCTGATTGATAAGCTGGACATTGACTTTACGTCTGGTTTTTCGGTGATTACCGGCGAGACCGGTGCCGGAAAGTCTATTATCTTAGGGGCTATCGGACTCTTGTTAGGACAGCGTGCCGACGTGAAATCCATCAAGAAGGGGGCTTCCAAGTGCATCGTGGAGGCGACTTTCCGGATTGCCAACTACGGCATGGAACCGTTCTTTCAGGAGAATGACATCGAATTCGAACCGGACGAATGTATCCTTCGCCGTGAAGTGTCGGCTAACGGAAAAAGCCGTGCTTTCATCAACGATACGCCGGCTTCGCTGGCACAGATGAAAATGCTGGGCGAGAAACTGATTGACGTACACAGCCAGCACCAGAACCTGCTGCTGAACAAGGAAGGGTTTCAGTTGAACATTCTGGACATCCTGGCACAAGACGAGCAGGCATTGTCGGCTTATCAGGCGGTATACCTTTCCTATAAGAAGGTGGCAAAGGAACTGGATGACTTCATTGCACAGGCTGAAAAGAGCCGTCAGGATGAAGACTATATCCGCTTTCAACTGGAACAGTTGGAAGAAGCCGGACTGAAAGACGGAGAGCAGACGGAACTGGAGCAGGAAGCAGAAACCCTGAGCCATGCCGAGGACATCAAGGCCGGACTCTATAAAGCCAGCCAGCTGATTAACGGCGAGGAAGGCGGTACGGTTTCACTGACCAAGGAGTGCATGCAGACTCTTCAGAGCCTGACACAGGTATATGCACCGGCTAAGGAATGGATGGAACGGCTGAACAGCTGCTACATTGAACTGAAAGATATTTCCCGCGAAATCGGCAATGCGGAGGAAGAAGTGGAATTCAATCCGGCACGATTGGATTTTGTCAACGAACGGTTGAACCTGATTTATTCCTTGCAGCAGAAACACCGCGTGCAGTCGGTAAAAGAACTGATAGAACTGACGGAAAACTATCGAAGCCAGTTGAATGCCATCACTTCTTTCGACGACCGGATTGCAGAGCTGGAGGGAGAAAAGAAGAAATTGTATGCCGAGGTGCTACGTCAGGCCGAAAAACTGACCGCGCTTCGTACACAGTCGGCACGGCACATTGAATCGCAGATGGAGTCCTTGCTCATCCCACTGGGTATGCCTAACGTGCGTTTTGCCGTGGAACTGACTCCCAGAAAGGAACCCGACAGTAAAGGGATGGACAGCGTGACGTTCCTGTTCTCGGCCAACAAGAACGGGACGTTACAGAACGTGGCTTCCATCGCTTCGGGAGGTGAAATTGCCCGCGTCATGCTTTCACTCAAGGCCATGATTGCCGGAGCCGTCAAACTGCCGACCATCATCTTCGATGAAATTGATACCGGTGTATCAGGTTCCATCGCAGAAAAAATGGCACTGATCATGCAGGACATGGGACGCCAGAACCGTCAGGTAATCAGCATCACTCACCTGCCCCAGATTGCCGCACGCGGAATTGCACACTACAAGGTGTACAAGGAAGATACCGACACCGGAACCAACAGCCACATCCGCCGCCTGACGGATGAAGAGCGGGTGCAGGAGATTGCCCACATGCTCAGCGGTGCCACCCTGACAGAGGCGGCCGTGCAGAATGCCCGTGCCCTGTTAGGCTTTAAACAATAACAAGAAACAAACAAGACCATGATAGAAAAGAACGAAATGATTTTCGGCGTACGCGCCGTTATCGAGGCTATCCAGGCCGGAAAAGAAATTGACAAAGTATTAATCAAGAAAGACATTCAGAGCGACTTGTCGAAGGAGCTTTTCGCCGTGTTGAAAGATACGTTCATCCCCATGCAGCGTGTACCGGTGGAACGTATCAACCGCATCACCAAGAAGAACCATCAGGGAGTGGTGGCATTTATCTCGCCCATCACTTACCAGCGTACGGAAGACATCGTGCCTTTCTTGTTCGAGCAGGGCAAGAACCCGCTGCTCATCTTGCTGGACGGCCTGACCGATGTGCGCAACTTCGGAGCCATTGCCCGTACGTGTGAATGTGCCGGTGTGGATGCCATCATCATTCCGTCAAAAAACAGCGTCAGTGTCAATGCGGATGCCATCAAGACTTCAGCCGGAGCCTTGCATACCATCCCGGTGTGCCGCGAGAACAACCTGACAAATACCATCAAGTTCTTAAAGGACAGCGGATTCAAGATTGTAGCAGCGACAGAAAAAGGTGACTACGACTACACCAAGGCCGACTATCAGGGTCCAACATGTATCATCATGGGTGCGGAAGATACCGGTGTGCCCTACGACCACCTGGCACTTTGCGATGAATGGATCAAGATTCCGTTGTTCGGCAACATCGAGTCACTGAACGTGTCCGTGGCAGCAGGTATCCTCATTTATGAAGCCGTGAAACAAAGAGGATTCGGAGAAGAATAAAACAATAAAACATACATACTACCATGAAAATAGGAAAAATTACCCTCGTGCTGACATGCTGTGGGATGGCTTTTCAGAGCGGAATGGCTCAGGAACTTCCCAAATGGGCCAACAAAGCCAGAAAAGCTGTGTTCTCTGTCATCACGTACAACAAGGAGAATCAGATTCTCAATACCGGAAACGGATTCTACATTGATGAAAACGGTACGGCCGTATCCGATTATACGCTGTTTAAAGGAGCCGAACGTGCTGTAGTCGTAACTGCCGATGGAAAGGAACTTCCGGTGGAATACATTCTGGGAGCCAACGATATGTACGACGTAGTGAAGTTCAAGACAGCAGCCGATAAGAAGACGGTAGCCTTGCAGCCGGCATCCCGTCCGGGAGCAGTAAGCGAAACGGTGTACGTACTTCCCTACTCTACACAGAAAGCGGCTTCGGGCACACACGGCACCATTTCAAAAGTTGATACCATCAGCAACAACTCTTTCTATTATACACTGAACATGAAAACGGGAGAAAAGACCGTAAGCTGTCCGGTAATGAATGCAGAAGGAGAAGTTGTGGCACTGGTACAGAAGAACAGTGACAAGGAAAGCACATCAAGCTATGCCATCGGAATAGGCTATGCAAAGAGCCTGTCTATCACCGCTCTTTCAGCCAACGATTTTACGCTGAATACCATCGGCATCAAGAAAGGATTGCCGGAAGACGAGTCTCAGGCACTGGTGTACCTGTACATGTCTTCTTCCAGCCTGCCTACAGAAGAATACCTGAACCTGCTGAATGAGTTTATCCAGCAGTATCCGAAAAACAGTGAAGGTTATTCCCGCCGTGCTCTTTGTTACATGGGATACGGTGACGATGCACACTATGCACTGGCAGAAAAAGATCTGCAAACTATGGTGGAAGTGAACGAAAACAAGGGAGACGCATACTATAACCTTTCTAAACTGCTATATAATTATGTGCTTGGTCTCCAGGGAGCCAAACCGTATGGCGACTGGACCATGGAGCGGGCACTGAAGGAAATCAATACGGCCTTGGAAAACGACAAGCAGGGACTGTACTACCAGCTGCAGGGAGATATTTATTTTGCCATGCAGAAATATCCGGAAGCATTTGCCAGCTACGAAGAAGTAAACCGTTCACCGCTAGCCTCTGCCGCTTCTTTCTATGCCGCAGCCAAGACCAAAGAACTGATTGAAGGTGCTTCAAAGAAGGAAGCCATTGCCCTGATGGACAGTGCCGTGGCGAAATACAATCCTCCCTACGGAAAAGAAGCGGCTCCTTATCTGTACGAACGTGCCCGCATGAAAGCGGAAGACAAGCAGTTCCGCGAAGCAGTGGTAGACTACAATCTGTTCCACGATGCCATGATGGGTCAGGTATCGTCTGACTTCTATCTTATTCGTGAACAGACGGAAATGCAATGCCGCATGTTCCAGCAGGCCATCAATGACATCAACAAGGCCATTGAATTGGAGCCGAAGAACGCAGAATACTGGGTAGAAAAAGGAAGCGTACATTTGCGGGTAAACCAGCCGGAAGAAACGGTAAAAGCCTTGAACAAAGCCATTGAGCTGGATGCGAAAAACGCAGCTGCCTATCGTATGCTGGGTTACTGCCAGGTACAGCAGGGAAAGAAGAAGGAAGGTATGGCCAACCTGGAAAAAGCAGTAGAACTGGGTGACACCGTAGCCAAGAACCTGATTGAGAAATATAAAAAATAACTGACTGATATGCAGAACAGAGTCTGTCACCTTTTCGGCATCCGCTACCCCATCATTCAAGGTGGAATGGTATGGTGTAGCGGATGGAGACTGGCCTCAGCCGTGAGCAACGCCGGTGGATTGGGGTTATTGGGGGCCGGTTCCATGCACCCGGAGACCCTGCGTGAACACATCCGCAAGTGCAAGGCTGCTACCGACCAGCCTTTCGGAGTCAATGTGCCGCTTATGTATCCGGAGATTGAAACCCTCATGGAAATCATTCAGGAAGAAGGCGTAAAAATCGTGTTTACGTCTGCCGGAAATCCCAAGACATGGACTTCCAAGCTACAGCAGGCGGGCATCAAGGTGGCTCACGTGGTATCTTCCAGCCGTTTTGCCATGAAATGTGAGGAAGCCGGAGTAGATGCCATTGTGGCAGAAGGCTTTGAAGCAGGCGGACACAACGGACGAGAGGAAACTACGACTTTCTGTCTGATTCCGGCCGTCAAAAAGGTGTGTAGTGTGCCTCTTATTGCAGCAGGAGGAATTGTTTCGGGTGAAGGTATCTTAGCCGCCGAAGCGTTAGGCGCAGAAGGAGTACAGATGGGTACCCGCTTTGCTCTGACGGAAGAGAGTTCGGCACATTTCAATTTCAAGGACCGTTGCCTGCGATTGAATGAAGGAGATACTCTTCTGACACTCAAGCAGCTTTCCCCTACCCGTCTGATTAAAAATGATTTCTACAAGCAGATAGAGGAGGCGGAACAGAAAGGAGTCTCAGTAGATGAACTGAAGGCTTTGTTGGGAAAAGGCCGGGCCAAAAAGGGAATCTTCGAAGGCGACCTCTACGAAGGAGAACTGGAAATAGGACAAGCCGCATCTCAGCTTCGCAAGTTACAGACGGTGGATGAGGTGATGAAAGAGCTGGTAGAAGACTACTGGACAGCACTTCGCCAGATGCAGGACAAACAGAGTTGAATGAATTCCTATTGCTTCGGCATGCGCCTCCAAAGGCTTCAGTGTGCGGTCGCGCACGCTTCGGCGTGCAAAAAAAAGGCTTGGAACCGTTCCGGGGGAAACGTTCAGGATGTTCCCGGAACGCCTAAGCGTTTGGGATGAAACGCCTTTGCATTTGACTGCAAACACCAAAGAGTTTTACCTGAAACGCCGAAGCATTTTGATTGAAACGTAAAGGTGTCCTGACTGAAACTCAAAGGTGTTTTTCCGTCCGGCATATGGACAAATTGTCCGGACGAAAATAGCACATCGGGCCCTTTTCCCCTCACTGCAATCCTTATATATAGAGAATTTTTCTTCACTTTACCTTTATCCTTCACTTTTGGCACAATCACAACTGATTTTCAGTCTGTTACAGTGAAGGAAGGGGAGTGAAGGAATCACCGTCGGGCTGAAAGAGTATAAAAGCCGGACTTATTTTCTCATTAATTCCCAACTTACGGATCTTGTAAGATGAGAACGGTACTTGCAAGACTGGTTTTCATACACTTTTCTTCTTAGTACGCTCTCCTAAATCGGACATCTTCATTGCAAGTTCAAAATTAGCCAGTCTTCTTTCTTTTTCCTCCGGCGTTTCCTTACGAACTTGCTTCATCCGTTCCTCAAAACGCCGGGCGTCTTCACCGAACAGTATCGGCGTTTCTTTGATAGGTCTTGCCATAGTTTCTCCTTTCTATCTTTGGTTTTTGCAAAGATAGCGATTTATTTTGTCCCACCATGTCAAAGAGCGAATATCTTGTTTTATTGCGGTTTACGCCGCATCGTCTCTCAAATGTTAATTTTTCTTTTCTTCCAGCTCTACAATTAAGATTGAAATATATGCCCTTACTTGTATCACATCTATTATTTAATGTACCCATATATTTCCTCCAATTTTTTTATTACCCAACTAATGATTTAATTTCGATGTAAAAACCGTATTGAGAATATACTTTAAAATAAGTATCAGGAATGCAAAGTCTATTAATCATTTGCTGTATGTATTACATATCGTACATTTGCTAACAAACTGACATTCCCATAGACGGCATTAAAGGATTTGTGTATGAAGAGGGATTTTCGTATAATCTAAGCGTGAAAAAACATATTCAGGAAATCCTCCAGCTGCTGGCACGAATGTAAGATATGAGCTTATAGAAATTCTTTCGAAAAAGAAATAACCATATTATTGAACTAAAATTTTGAGGCAGTATGAAAAGGATGTTTCTAATAGGGATAATTCTTGGTTTTTTATCATCATGTGGTAAAGAAAACATTACAGTGAAAACAGAAAATAATACGCACATATCTTCCAAAGACAGTACTCATAACAATTTCTCACTTAAGTGGACATCACTTATTGATAACAGTTATAATAATGGAGAACTTGATATAAGTTCTAAATACATTGGCATACAAGGATGGTCGTGCATGGCAAACCCTCCCTATATCTATGTGGGGGCAACCTTTCCAAAAAGCACTTTCAATACTTCTTTTGATGAAGAAGTAACAGATAAAAAGAATCCTATATATCTGATCTTTAATTTTAATGACCCATATATAACCAATATGGAAACAGTTAGCTATAACGAATACCTGAAAAAAATAAAGGAAGCTATAAATTCGGAAGAATTTTCAAATTATTACAGCTTTCCTACCCGTCCGTATCAGGTGAAATTTGCAGAATTACAGAGTCCGGAAAATCTGGACTCATGCTTTGTAGATAACAAAGACTTCGGAAATACTCTGAAAAGAATCGTAAAGCAGGAATTGAACATGGATAAAGTGAAAAGCCTGTGCATTGGAAAAGTAATATTCAAATCATTTACCGTTTCTATGGATACACCGCCTGACGGCTTGTTTATTAAAGAGCCATCAGGTATTGAAAATTTTGTATATGTACGAACTCTCACTTATGGAACAAGTGCCTACTTTATCATAGGGAGTAACAAAACTTATGAGGAAGTATTGGCTGCATTTAAAGGCTCTTTTATGAATGATTATCATAATCAGGAAGGAGCGCTGCATAAATCTCAGATTATTTTACTCACAGTATCAGACATAAATCAGGAAGCAGAAATAAAGACAACCTTTGATGACTTAAATTCATTCCTGAAGAATCCTTTTATGAATGGAAACACATACGGCTATCCTATATATTGTAAAGGATTCTATGCAAAAGACAACTCTATTTTTAAAATAACAACTTCAACCTCTACTGGGGCACACACAAGAGGTTAATATATTATTGAAAATACATATTGACAGCCTCCGGCGAAGTACCTTGCCGGGGGCTTCATGCATCTGCATGTTATGAATTAAAGCGAAAGTACCCCTTTCAAGCATCAATACTTTTTGAATACTTCCGAGTGACTTCCCAGCCTTAAAATCTCAAGAATATTTGTTTCTGTATCTTCCCATATAAGGAGAAAATCTCCCTCAATATGGCACTCCATACATCCCACATATTCCCCCTTGAGCATATGAACCTTATATTTTTCCGGAAGTTCTATTTCGTTCTCCAGCATCCGGAAGCTTCCAGAAGCTTTTCCAGCTTGCCGGGATTATTCCGATACCTTTTGAAGTCCCTTTTATATTGTGTTGAATAGCGCAGTGTTTTCATCATTCACAAGACTTTATAAAGGCTTCCATGCTGCTCGTGTCAATTGTTCCAGCATATTTTCCTGAACGGGCTTCCTTAATGGCCTCTTTTGTAAAATCACAATAAAATCCGTGATTGTAGAATGTTGCATCACGGATTTTTTGTATTTTTGTAATACACAGAATCTCAATTGTAAAAGTCATGAAGTCATTGAATAGAAATAGCTTATTGTTTGGTGGACTATATATATCATCTGTCATTCCAATATGCATAGGTATTATCATCATACTTTGTGGTTGGCTTAATAATTCAAAGAACAAGAAAGTTGCAATAATTGCTAATGTCGTATTGGCGTTATATACATTGATATTTGCCTTTTATACTTGTATGTTGACAGCAGTAGAATCACCCAAGTCGTGGTTTGCTGTTCTTCTTTTACTGATTACTATCATCAATATTTTCATTTGCATTAAGAATATCTATAATATTTTCTAATTATGAAGAAATGGCAAAAATAATGGGCACTATCGCATTAGCAGCTTTGGCTATTCTCAATATTATTCTATGTGTATATTATTTAGAATACGCAACTTCAATATATTTTGAACCAGAAGGGAGCACACAAGATGCTATTGAAATAATGCGAACTCATTCACGGTACGCCATAAAAAATCTCAGCTATCTTGTATATACCAATTATATTGTTGCTCTATTCTTGTTCATGTGTCTTTGGCGGAAAGGAGGTAAAAAATGAAAAACGAAATATATCATCCTATAAATGTTATTGATTGCGAATGCTCGGTCAATTCAATCGACTACGATGCAACAGACCTTGTCATCGTTCTTGATCGATTTGACAACAATCAGACTGTTGCAATCCGATTTAAGAATGTCTATGCGTATCGTGTCACTCTTGAACATTTTAGGATATGCGAAGTAATGGAAGGCTTGACTTCCCAACCATTATATGAAGTTGAAAATTCCGCATATCTGAGTGAAATGTTGATGACAGGAATGAGGGAATTATACGGCTCTTCACTTAATGTAAGGCACTATGCGATAAGCACGACTGAACATATCATTGACGTATTAATTGCCGAAAGCTATATTATAGAATGAAACTGACCGATAAACGATTCTGGAAATTTTGGGCAATAGTGCTGATATGCACAATCATCTGCATTTTTATATTATGGATGAAACATTGGTTGGAGTTATTTGATTTAGCATCCTTTGGATTTTGTTGCCTTATGCTTGTTGGCGGATCGGTGGCATGGAAACTGTACAAAGGCAATCAATGGTGGAAATTGGCTGGGTATCTATTTCTGATTACAACGGCTATTCTTGTCATTGTACTATTCAGCTTTGTATGGAATTGGAATGATAACGGTGGACGCCCTGCGAATATTCCTACTGACGAAGGGTGTTATATTACCGCTAATGAACTGGTCGGAATCATAATGCTGTTATGGACAATATTCGCCCCAATACTCTCTTGTGTCATTTCATATATCGCCAAACGATTATTATGTAAAAACAAAGAAACTAAGAATGATATTTCAGACAAAGTAACGAAACCATGAAAAATATATGCAGTCATTTTTGTATTAAAAACTCTTTTCCCCACTATTCCCTTGAATCATTGGGAATAGATGGTATAGCATATCCGATTGAATATGCTATACAAGTGATTGATATGGTTGAGAATAAAAATGTTGCGATATTGGGAGGTGATTTGTATCGAATGAAAGATTCGTCAATAGAATCGACATACGACAATTGGTATTGCGATACACTTCCGATAGAGCGATTGTCTGATTTTGTACAGAGAAGCCATGCCACTGCCAAAGAATACCTTACTTCTTATCCAGTCACATTGGGTGACAAAATACTTGTATCGTTTGTCTTGGAGTATGAAGATGCTTTAGATGGGCACGAAATCGTCAAATACAATCCTCTTTTCTACAATGTCGATGGGACATATTGTAGGGATGAATGGACTTCTGTTAGCGACATTGGGGAAAATTTCGACGGCAAAGTGTTGACGGCAGAAGAATACCTTATGGTAGAAAGCTGCTATATTGATGCTGCTTGCGACATCATACAAATATCTGATTTGGATAAACTGGTTATCGAATATATTGAAAAAGACGAAAAATGGATAGAACAGCGAATGAAAAGTTCGAAAATTCCCACGCAGGATTTGTCACTCCTACCTATTATCAAAAAGCTGGATCAAGGTTATGAATTAGACATAAGCGAATTTCGTGATGCGGCGCGATTGTGCCTGCGAGAATATGTCTATATTGTATTCTGTGACACAAATCACAGTCTGAAAATTGATTTCGGCTATGATTATTATATGTACATTAAATGTCTGTTGAACGAAAAGATATTGCAAAGTATTGTTGTTCGGTATAATCTATTCCTTAATCCGAGATGAATGCCTTGAATAACATAACAAATAATCTGCTTATAGTGCTAAAAAACAGAGCTTTTGACTTTTTTATTTGAGAAATGTATTGCCTTTGTACATACAATGAGTTACCAAGAAAGCATATCAAAGCAGAATACAGCAACAAGAACGGTTTGCAAATCGTTACCTCAAAAACGGGTAATTCTCTCAAAGTCCTTTGTATGAGGTACTAACAGAAGTTTTCCAGAATTAATACAATATCTTGTATTATATAATGGGTTAGAGAGCTAAATTTTGGTGTGAACTGAGATAGCATCATTTCTCTATATGGATACCACCTTACAGTTACTTTTGTACAAAATGTTGGTGATACCCATAATTATAATTAACTCCCGCCTTCTCCAAACCGGAAAGCGAGAGTTCTTCGTTATTCTATTTCTGCCGTTCGTTCTTGATGAACGAAAACATCTCATCCGATTTCTTCATACAAGAAAAGAGCCGCAGGCATCCAGAATTTCTTATTTATTACGTTTCAGAAACAAAGAATTTGTAATGGTAGAGGGCAGTTCCTCCTGATAGTGTGTTACCATAATCAGGGTTTTATCCTTTCGGCCGCAGAACGCCTCGATAACATCCTTCACCAGCCGGCGGTTACGCATATCCAGTCCGTGCAACGGCTCGTCCAGAATCAGTAGTTCCGGGTCTTTGACAAACGCACGGGCCAGCAGCACCATACGCTGCTCTCCGCTGGAGAGTTGCAGGAAACTACGGCCTTTCAGGTCGGCAATGCCGAAAATATCCATCCACCACACGCACGTATCCACATCCTTCTCCTGCGTCTTACGGTACAGACCGATGGAATCATGCAATCCGCTGGCCACAATGTCAATGGCCGGTAGGTTCTTCAGATAAGCGCGGTGCATTTCGGGACTCACATAACCGATGTGCTTCTTGATTTCCCAGATACTCTCGCCGCTACCGCGTTTGCGACCGAACAAAGAAATATCGCAGGCATAGCTTTGCGGATTGTCGGCGCAGATCAGGCTCAGCAAGGTAGACTTCCCAGCTCCGTTTTCGCCACTGAGCGCCCACTTTTCGCCGCATTTCACCGTCCAGTCGAGTTCTTTCAGAATCACCCGTTCTCCGTAACTGATGCTTACCTTGTTCAAGTCTACGATATGCTCCGTGTGGAACAGGTTATCGGCATACGGCAAGTCCAGTATCCGCTGCCGTTTCTCCTCAGACAGCACATGAGCAGGGTCTGGTTCACGGTGTGCCAGATATTCCTGCAAAGTGATTTTCGGCCCGCAATGACGGTCTTCCACCGGTATCACATGTGTTATAAATGTCGGGATATCGTCTGTCTTCGACAAGACCAAAATTATCTGCAGGTTGGTCATTTCAGTCAGTTTTCCCAGCAATGTGTGCAGCAGTCCCCGAGTCCGCGCATCCAGTCCGATGAAAGGATTGTCCATAATCAGTACTCTCGGACCACTCAACAAGGTCTTGGTCAGCTGAAACTTGCGGAGCTCCCCGCTCGACAGCAGAATTATATGTTTGCTTAGCATTTCCTCAATACCAAACAAATCGTACAGCGCTTTCCGCAGTTGTTCGTCCTTGCAGGGAGGAAGCAAATCGGCTACGATAGGCGTATCGTCCAGGTCCTGCGAATTCCAGCGCTGCTGGTAATAATAGTTCCCGTCGGCATCCCCGTACGAGTCACGGAAGGTGATGTATTTGATGTTGTCACAAGCCATCTTCGATTCCGAAGGCGAGAAGTCGTATTTCACTTCATTCATCAGCAACGGATAGCGTCCGGTAATAGTGTCTACCAGCAGACTTTTTCCGCCACCGTTCGGTCCCACGATGGCCACATGTTCTCCTGCCGCAATCTGCAAGTTCACAGGCTCTTTCATCCGGTACAACGGATGACGAGTCACTCCGTTCTCAATTGTAATTACATGCTGCATTGTCTTTCTCTGTTTTTATTTTGTTCCTTTAAGTAGTTGTTCTCTTGGTTTATTGATGCACAATCATGGCCGTACGAGGCGCTACCACCAGTTTGTTGCCGGTCAGCGTACCCAGTCCCAGCACATTGTCTATGCGTCCGTCACGACAGGCTATCCAGTAACGTCCCTCAGGTACGTCAATCTGCACGGGTTCCGTACGGGCATTGAGCACCACAATCGTATTCAGCCATGAATCACCCGCCGGACTTCCCTTGATACGGAAAGCCACCACGTTGCTTGCCGGTACCGGCAAAAACTCCAGGTGTTTGGCAATCAAGTCCGCATCGCCCATACGGAAAGAAGGATGCGCCTTTCGCATGGCAATCAGGCCCCTCACATAATCAAAGAAATCACGCTGCGAAGTCTTCCGTCCCCAGTTGATGGCATTGATTGCGTCCGGACTCTTGTATGAATTGGCCACTCCCTGCTTGTCGCGCAGAATCTCGTCACCTGCATACCAGAACGGAATGCCCTGCGAAGTAAATACTGCCGTAGCAGCCAGTTTGGCCAAGGCGTTCATCTCTAATGCAGAAAGCCCCGGCAATGTCGCCTTCAGGCGGTCGGCCAGACAAAGGTCGTCGTGACAGCTCACATAACTGATCATCTGTTCGGGTTGTGCAGCCCAGAAAGCCGGAACGGCAGATTCCTTGTCGCTGACCAGCTGCGGATGTGCGATTCCTCCCGCCAGCCCGAACTTCACACCGGCGGCGTATCCCATGCGTCCGATGACAAAAGCTCCCTTGGCATCGTTTCCCCACGGGCCACGCAGGCTGTCGCGCATTTCATCGCAGAACATGCCGATGTGTGGCAACTGAGCCGCATGCTTCTTCATGGCCAGCAGACTATCCGGCAGTTGCGGCTTACCGGCTGCCCATCCTTCTCCATACATGCATATTGTAGGATCAATCTTGTCGAGTGCCTTACGGATGGCATTCATGGTTTCGATGTCATGAATCCCCATCAGGTCAAAACGGAACCCGTCTATGTGATATTCTCTGGCCCAATAGCAGACTGACTCTATCATGAAACGCCGCATCATCGGTCGTTCGCTGGCCGTTTCATTGCCACAACCCGATGCGTTAGCCCATTTCCCTTCCTCGTCCGTGCGATAGAAATAACCCGGTACGGTCCGTTCAAAATTGCCTCCTTTCGTGATAGCCGTGTGATTATACACCACGTCCATCACCACCCGGATACCTGCCCGATGAAGTGCCATGACCATCTGCTTGAACTCGCGGATACGCACTTCCGGCCGATAAGGGTCGGTGGCATACGAGCCTTCCGGCACGTTGTAGTTCTTCGGGTCATATCCCCAGTTGTACTGCGGTTTATCAAGCCTGGTTTCGTCCACCGAAGAAAAGTCGAACGAAGGCAACAGCTGTACGTGTGTCACGCCCAATTCCTTCAAATGGTCAATGCCCGTTTTCTCGCCCAGATACGTATGCGTTCCTTCCTCCGTCAAAGCCAGGAACTTTCCTCTGTTCCGGATGCCGGAGATGGTATCGATAGAGAAATCGCGATGGTGCAGCTCATAAATCACCATGTCGGAGAAGCGTTTCAGCGGCGGACGCTTGTCTTCGTTCCACCCCTCCGGATTCGTCTCTTTCCAGTCGATGACGGCTGCCCGGTCGCCGTTCACTCCCACAGCCTTGGCCATGAGTCCGGGCGTATCTCCCTGCCATACATCGTCTATCTTGACATTGAACGTATAGAACTTTCCTTTCAGGTCTTCGTCCACGCGAGCCTGCCACATACCGTCAGATGCCGGTTCCATCTTCACCATACGATAGGCAGAACCTCCCTGCCCTTTTTCGTACAGCAGCACCCGCACTTCCTGAGCCGAAGGAGCCCAAAGCGAGAAGCGGGTTGAAGCAGGCGTATAAGCCATTTCCACCCATTCCCCCTCGCACACCGGATATTCATCAAACGGCGTACTGGTATGCTGCTGTGAAGAAGTACATCCGGTAGCCACAGCCACGGCCGACATCACTACAAGCTGTTTTAAATTCATGGTTCTAATCTCCTATTTCTTTATGCGTCCCGGATTCTTGGCGATAAAGTCCTTCCAGCTGGAATAAGCTTTCGGCATTTCCGGACGTCCCATCTGCAAATAATGGCAATAAGCTGCTCCCAAGGCATCCGTCGCATCCATAAAGGGGCCCATTTCCGAGTCGGGTATGTGCAGCATACGCTTCAACATATCGGCCACCTGCTCCTTGCTGGCCTGCCCGTTGCCGGTAATGGCCATCTTGATTTTCAACGGGGCATATTCTGTCACGGGGATGTCACGTGTCAATGCTGCTACAATAGCCACCCCCTGCGCACGTCCTAACTTCAGCATGGACTGTACGTTCTTTCCAAAAAACGGAGCTTCAATAGCCAGTTCATCAGGAAGGTACGAAGAAATGATACCCTGCACGCGCTCATAAATGTGTTTCAGCTTCAGATACGAGTCGCCGCATTTACGCAGGTCGATGACGCCGAGTGTCATCACTTCCGGTTTGACACCCGTCACCTTCAGTATCCCGTATCCCATGATGTTCGTACCCGGGTCGATACCGAGAATGATTTTTTCCTTAACCGGCTGTATCACCTTATTACCTCCATTAATGTGGGGAAACCGATGACCTTATCCTTGAACACTTTCATCATCTCCGTATTCAAGGCAGCCCCCTGCTTTACATGCCAGCGATGCAACGTCGCGCTGTCTTCCACTTCCCACTGGAGTGAAAAGCATTCACTGTCCTGCTCCTTATGGCTCAAGATACGCAGGATACGGGGATTTCTCAGTTCACCCGATTTTTCCACTTCCGGAATGTAGAATTCATTCAACCATATCACAAAATTACGGGCATCACCCATCTCTACATGAAAAGTAGTATTATAAATCAGCATATATCTTCTTATTTTAATCCGATTACAAAATTATACAATACGATGAAAACAACCTGATCAGGAATACCGGCGAGGATAACGCAACAGAATGCTCAGCACAGCCGCCACTCCCAGTGCCATGGGATAATAAAGGTATCCTATGATGTGGATAGGAGATAAACCCGAAAGCTCGGCCGCAATCAAGAGTTGCGCACCATAAGGGATAATACCCTGAATCACACACGAAAAGGTATCGAGAATACTGGCACTCTTCCGTTTGTCTACCCGGAACTGTTCGGCAATGTCATTTGCCAATGGGCCCACAGTGATAATGGCAATCGTATTATTGGCCGTACAGATATTGGCCAGGCTCACCAGTGCGGCGATACTTAGTTCGGCTCCTCGTTTTCCTCTTACATGCTGAGTCAGACGGTGCAGCACATAATCCACACCTCCGTTAAAACGTATCAGTTCCAGCATACCTCCTGCCATCAGGGTTACGATGATCAGTTCTCCCATGCCCGTCATCCCTTTACCCAAAGCCCCAAACCATCCGAACACATCGAATGTACCGTATGCCATGCCCACAATACCCGTAGAAACCAGACCCAGCAACAGTACCAGCAATACGTTGACACCAGCCACTGCCGTTCCAAGCACAATTATATAAGGTATGACTTTCATCCATTCTACATGGGGAATATCCTGCACCACCTCAATATGGCTTCCATATATAACATAATACACGAATACCAGCAAGGCAGCCGGAAGGGCAATCAATGAATTCACCCGGAACTTGTCGCGCATCACGCACCCTTGCGTACGGGTAGCCGCGATGGTCGTATCGGAAATGAAGGACAGGTTGTCGCCGAAAAAGGCACCACCCACTACTACCGCCGTCATGAAAACCACGCTGACATCCGTCTTGGCCGCGATACCGGCAGCTACAGGAACCAGTGCGACAATGGTACCGACCGACGTACCGATGGAAAGAGAAATGAAGCACGATGCCAAAAAGATTCCCGCCAGCAGCAGATTGCCCGGAAGCAGCCGCAAGGTCAGGTTTACCGTCGCATCGATAGCCCCCATGGCCTGAGCCGACTGTGCAAAGGCCCCCGCCAAGATGAAAATCCATATCATCAGCATGATGTTCTTGTTGGCCGCTCCTGCGGAGTATTGCAACAAGCGGTCGTTTAAGCTCAGTCCTTTCGTCGTAGCTACGGCATAAATGGAAGACACCATGAAAGCTACGGTAATCGGAATTTTATAAAAATCATTGATGAGCAGGGAAGCCACCAGATACAGGCATAAAAATACCACCAGCGGACTCAGGGCCCACGCATTGGGTTTGTTCACAATGGGAGTCAGTTTCTGAAAATTCATTCTCTTCTTCTTTTATTTTTTTGACAAAGGTATATATTTTTCAGCTGACAAACATCCCATTTCAATGAACATTTCAGCAAAAAATGAGGTTATCAGCCCATAATTAGGAAGAAGCAAAAAATATTTCACCCATCTTCTCCGAATATTTAAGAATATTATCTATCTTTGCCAAGCCTAAAAGGGAAAAACAGAACACATGAAACTGACCATGCTTAAAATAATGCTGCTGCTTACGGTCATCTTTATGAAAATAGAGGTGACAGAAGCTGTGTCATGCAATCAGGTGTCAAATGATTTTCCCAATTTATCTACGGTATCTTGTCAGAGAGAGACAAAAGAAACGCTCAATTTTATCCATGCCACCCTTGACAAGGCACATAATTTGTTCAGTACACTAAATCGCGACAATTCCTTCAACAGGTTGTTGACGGATAAGCGTGTAGTACGCAATGACGAACAAAATATAAACTTCTTCTTACGCTTACTACTTTTTTATCATTCCCTACGTGAAGTAGGCTTGTTGAAGGATAAGGAGTGCCTTTACCCTTCGACCAATATTCATTGTGTGATTCCTTCATGCAGATACTATGTATTTGCTATGAGAAAAATCATCATTTAGCCGTTTTATAGATTAGTTGTTTTTCACTGCTCCGATACGGTTGTGCCGGGGCAGTATAGCTTTGCTTGTCTCATTTTTTTTGAAATAAGCGAAATATCTTATGTCTCATTTTTAAAAAAATCTATAAAACGCATAAATCATGAAAACAAATAGTTCAAAAAAATCATTTAAAGGAATAGAAGACGCAGGTTTAGTTATCATCGTATGTTTTCTCGTGGCTATAGGTATCTATCATTTTGTTTTTGGAAATCCGGCAAACTTCATGAACAATGACCCAAACAATCATCCGCTTCCAGGCAATATGTTAGGTACCATCTACAAAGGAGGAATCATTGTACCCGTCATTCAGACACTCTTACTTACGGTACTGGCTCTCAGTGTAGAACGTTTTTTTACCCTTCGTGCATCTTTCGGCAGAAGCAAGCTCTCCAAATTTGTAGAACAGCTTAAAGAAGCCTTAAATAAAGGAAATTTGGAAAAAGCACAAGAACTATGTGACAAACAGCGTGGTTCAGTGGCCAATGTCGTAAGTTCCACTCTCCGCAAATACCGTGAGATGGAGCAGAACAACGAATTGAGCAAAGACCAGAAAACTCTTGCTATACAAAAGGAACTGGAGGAAGCCACAGCACTCGAACTTCCTATGATGCAACAGAACCTACCCATTATCGCCACAATCACCACTTTAGGAACTTTAATGGGATTGCTTGGAACCGTAATCGGTATGATCCGTTCATTTGCCGCACTTTCTGCCGGAGGGGGTACTGACTCCGTAGCTTTGTCCACTGGTATTTCCGAAGCTTTGATCAACACCGCATTTGGTATCTTGACCGGTGCGTTGGCAGTTATTTCTTATAACTATTATACGAACAAGATAGACAAACTGACATACAGTCTTGACGAAGTTGGTTTTTCCATTGTACAGACTTTTGCAGCCACTCATTAATTTCTGTCCCGCTGAGGATTTCCTCACGCAGACAGAAACAGAAGTTCCATTAAAAAGATTTCACTATGAGTAGAGCTAAAATAAAAAAGAAAAATATGTTCATCGACATGACAGCCATGAGCGATGTCACGGTGCTGCTGCTTACTTTTTTCATGCTGACAGCCAGTTTCGTGAAAAAAGAGCCTGTACAGGTTGTCACTCCTGCATCAATTTCCGAGATAAAGATACCCGAAACGAACATCATGTCCATTCTGGTAGATCCCGGGGGCAGAATCTTTATGAGTCTTGATAAGCAGAATGACATGGCAGCTACGCTAGAAGCTATGGGAAAAGAGTACGGCTTGACATTTACCCCACAGGAAATCAAGAAATTTTCCTTATTCCCGACTTTTGGAGTGCCGATGAAAAATATGAAATCGTTCCTTGCCCTTAGCACGGAACAGCAAGACCGCATCTTAAAGGATCAAGGAATTCCTTGTGACAGTATTGACAATCAGTTTAAGGCCTGGGTACGCAATGCACGTGCTATCAATCATGACTTGCGCATTGCTATCAAAGCCGACCAGCAAACACCATACGCGGTCATTAAAAAAGTGATGAATTCCCTTCAAGACCTTAAAGAGAACAGGTACAACCTGATTACCTCTCTGAAATCAAGTCCTGAAGAATAAAAACAAAAAGTATGGCTGAAATTCAAGAAAACAATAATAAAGAGAAAAAAGGTAGCAAGCAGAAAAAGATGAATATCCGGGTGGATTTCACCCCGATGGTCGACATGAATATGCTACTGATAACTTTCTTCATGCTGTGTACTTCACTGAGCAAACCGCAAACAATGGAAATCAGCATGCCTTCCAATGATAAAAACATCACCGAAGAACAGCAGAATAAAGTCAAGGCTTCTCAAGCACTGACTTTGTTGCTGGCCGAGGAAGGAAAACTCTATTATTATGAAGGTGAACCGGATTACAAGAACTATGCATCACTAAAAGAAACAACCTATGATGCCAGCGGATTACGCAAACTGTTGCTCAGCAAAAACTATGAAGCAGTCAAGAAAGTTCGTGAACTGAAGGAAAAAAAGGCAAGACTTGAAATTACCGAAGAGGAATGCAGGCAGGAAATAGCCAGTGTAAAATCAGGAAAAGACACTCCTACCGTCATAATCAAAGCTACGGACAAATCTACCTATAAAAATCTGATAGACGCATTAGACGAAATGCAAATCTGCAGCATAGGGAAATATGTAATCGTGGATATTACAGACGGTGACCAATTCCTGATAGACAACTATCTTTCTCAAGGCGAGTTAAGTCAAAATGCGGCAGGCAACAATGTATAACTTTATAAAGAGAAAGAAAAATGTCAAAAGTTGATTTAACTTCTTTGGAATGGTGTGAACTCATCTTCAAAGATCGGAATAAAAGTTACGGTGCTTATAAAATGCGCCGGGATTTGGGGAAACGACAGGCTGCAGCCTTGATTATCGTCACTGTTGTGGCTTTGGTCGGATTTACCTTACCGCGTCTTATCAGAATGGCTATGCCGGCTCAAAAAGAAGAAATGGTAGAAGTGACACGGCTTTCCACACTGGAAGAGCCGGAAATAAAAGAAGAAACGATGAAAAAGGTAGAACCTATCGCCCCTCCTCCTCCGGCTCTTAAAAGTACCATTAAGTTCACGGCACCAGTCATCAGAAAAGATGAAGAAGTGAATGAAGACGATGAGCTAAAGAGTCAGGACGAACTGACGCAAACTAAGGTACAGATATCCATTGCCGATGTGAAAGGAAACGATGAACTGAACGGAAAAGATATTGCCGACCTGCAGGAAGTCATTACCCAGACACCGGAGGTCCAAAAAGAAGAGCCCTATGACATGGTAGAACAGATGCCGCAGTTCCCGGGAGGTCCCGCCGAGCTTCTTAAATACATCGCCAAGAATCTGAAATATCCTATCATAGCACAAGAAAACGGCATACAAGGAAAAGTTATCCTACGTTTTGTCGTCAATGCAAAAGGATACGTGGAAGATATCAAAGTGCTCCGTTCATTGGATCCCTATTGTGATAAAGAGGCCGTACGTGTAGTAAAATCCCTGCCACAATGGATTCCAGGGAAACAGAACGGACGTAACGTACCTGTTTACTATACATGTCCCATCGTTTTTAAGTTACAGTAATTGTGTCAAAGTGTATGAAAAGTAAATTAATTCTATATCTGTGGTGTATGTGCACGTTCTCTGCCTGCACTTCTTCCGGAAAGGGAGGCAAAGAGGAAACCTTGTATTCGGGAGAAATCCGGATTGCCGTAGATGAATCGTTCAAGCCCATCATGGAAGAAGAACTTCAAGTATATCATGCTCTGACTCCGGAGGCTTTAATTACTCCTATTTACTGTAGTGAGGTAGAAGCAGTTAACTTGCTGTTGAAAGACAGTGTACGTCTGGCAGTCACCAACCGGCGGCTGACAGAAGAAGAATTGATTTCTTTTCATACACGTAAATTCTTTCCAGAGTCCATTCTGATGGCTCTTAGCGGAGTGGCACTGATTACACATCACAGCAATCCGGACTCCCTGATTACAGTAGAAGAGTTCCGGCGTATTGCAACCGGCGAAACCACGGAATGGAAAGGATTAAATCCAGACTCAAAACTAGGTTGCATACAAGTCGTATTCGACAATCCCAATTCAGGAACCGTACATTATGTCATCGACTCTATCTGTCAGGGGAAACCACTATCTCCCTCTTTAAAAGCCCTGAAAAGCAACGAAGAGGTCATTGACTATGTGGCAACCACTCCCGATGCCCTTGGAGTGATCGGAGCCAACTGGATAGGCAACAAGACGGATACCACACGACTGTCTTTCAACCAGAGAGTCAGGGTCATGTCAGTATCCGGAAACCGGAAAGCCACTCCTGAAAACAGTTACAGGCCGTATCAGGCGTATCTGGCTCTTAAAAAATATCCGCTGACCCATGAAGTGTATATCCTTATCAATGACCCAAAGGGAGCACTTCCTACCGGACTGATGACTTTCCTGACAAGAGAACGCGGACAACGGATTATCCTTAAGTCCGGACTGGTACCCGCCACACAACCGGTCCGAATCGTAAATGTAAAAGATGATTTCTAACTTTAATGAGAAACTCATGATGAACAATAAAATTTTATGTCTTGTATGCAGTGGAATAATATATTCCGCTTCATACAGTTATGCCCAAAAAAATCTCTCGGATGAAGTCACCCGACAAATCACACAGATAGCTGCCAGCATTAATGACACACCGGAAACAGCAGCCAAGGAATTCAATGAACTGCTGAAAGGTAAAAACAAGAAAAACGTCCCTTTGCTGGTCGCTATCGGTAATGCCTATCTGAACCATAAGTGTCCGGATGAAGCACAAGTTTATGCAGACCGTGCCATGAAAATAGACTCCAAATCGGCACCGGTATATGTGCTGGCCGGTGACATTGCTCTGACACAGAAGAACGTCGGCATGGCATGCGGATATTATGAGCAGGCCATCCTGTTCGATGCCAATTGCTACGATGCATATTACAAATATGCACACGCCTATATCGGCGTAAGTCCCCAACTCTCTATCGATATGCTCACAAAGCTGAAAGCAAGTCATCCGGAACTGCCGGAAGTGAACCGGGAACTTGGCAATGCGTACTATCAATCGGGGAATTACGGAAAAGCCAAGTCTGCCTACGATGAATTTATGCAACAAGGTACTCCTGACACTCAAGATTACGAACACTATGCCATGCTGCTATATCTAAATAAAGACTATGCGCAATCACTGAATGCCGTAGAAAAAGGACTGGATGCGGACAAAGACAACCATCTCCTGAAACGTCTGCGCATGTACGACTTGTATGAAATGGAGGCTTATAAAGAAGGGCTGGAAGCTGCAGATGCTTTTTTCAACCGCCCGGAAGAGAGCAACTATGTGTATCTGGACTTTTTATACAGAGGCCGTCTGTCACTGGCAGACCAGAGAAACGAAGAGGCCTTGCAATGGTTTGAAAAAGCCCTCAAGGCAGATACCGGAAACACACACCCGGAAATAGCCAAGGAAGTGTCTGCCGCTCATGAGAAACTGCAGAACTACCCCGAGGCCATCCGCTTGTACCAGCTTTATCTGGACGGCCTGAAAGAGAAGGCAGAAATAAGCGATACGTTCTTATTGGGAAGATTGTATTACATGGCAGCCGGAAGCAGCACAGTCAGCGAACCGGAGAAAGAACCTTACCTGAAAAAAGCAGACGAAATATTCGCAGAAGTAGCCCAGCGGGTACCAGACAATTATCTAGGATATTTCTGGAGGGCACGAACCAATGCCATGGCCGACCCTGAAAGTACGGAAGGACTGGCCAAACCTTATTATGAAGCGGCCTTGAACCTGCTGGAAAAGAAAGCAGACGCTTCTAAAGCGCTCATAATTGAATGTGAAAGCTACCTGGGTTACTATCACTTCCTACAAAAGGATTACGAACAGTCCAAAGTGTACTGGAACAAGATTCTCACGTTAGATCCTGAAAATGAGACTGCCAAACAGGCACTGCAAGGATTACAAGGCAACTGATTTTTCTTCTTAACCTCAGAAACAAACTTTATGAAAACGTTTAATTTGTCTCAGTCATATCCCACTCAGGATATCCGGAAACACACAAGTTTCCTTACCATAAGTCTTTCAGCCTGTTTACTGGCGGCCGGTCTCATTCTGCTTTTCCTGCCGGAAATCAACTCGCAGTCCAATATTGACATTTTAAGAATGGTAGCCGGAAGTCTGATGGTCTGCATCGCAGTCTATCTTCTGGTTTTTCGAGCTCGCTACCAGGCTTATGCAGAAACAGGCAGCAGGATATGCAAGAAAAGCCTGACTTTCACAAAGGATCAGTTCCCCCATTTGAACAAATATCTGGCAGATTATTGCAGCCTTCCGATTTTTCCGGCAGAAGGGGCACAGCTATATCTGCAGGTAATCCATTCGAAAGATAACCGATACGCTGCATTTCAACTGCTCACCTACACATCTTTCTTGTATGAACCTGTCACAGAATTGTGCTGTCTGAAAGGAGAAAAAGCGGCTGCATTCATCAATTCTCTACACACTTCTCATGGATTTCATCATTGATACTTTTTTGCATATAGACCAGCATCTGATTTCACTCGTACAAGAGTATCACGGATGGACGTATGCCATATTGTTTGTAATCATATTTTGTGAAACCGGACTTGTAGTCCTGCCATTTTTACCCGGAGACTCCCTTCTGTTTGTCTCCGGTGCAGTGGCATCCCTTCCGGGGATGCCACTGGAAATAAGCCTGCTGATGATGGTTATTTTCATCGCAGCCGTGCTTGGTGATTCCTGCAACTACCTGATTGGACATTATTTCGGGAAAAAACTGTTCTCCAAACCAGACTCAAAGATCTTCAAGCAAAGTCATTTGGAGAAAACCCATCATTTCTTCCAGAAATATGGCGGAAAAACCATAATCATTGCCCGTTTTGTCCCCATTGTCCGCACTTTTGCACCGTTTGTCGCCGGAATGGGACACATGAATTATTACTTGTTTATGATTTACAACCTTGTCGGGGCAGCTGTCTGGGTCTTACTTTTTTGCATGACAGGCTATTTCTTTGGAAACATCCCTTTTGTGCAGCAAAACCTCAAAATACTTTTGATGGGCATCGTACTGGTTTCACTCTGCCCTGCCCTCATTGAATATATACGAATAAAAAATAAACGAACAACAGTATGAAAAATTCCCTGTTAAACCGATTTGTACCCAAAGAAAGCAAATTCTTTCCTTTATTAAACCAATTGTCACAAACCGTACTCAATGCTTCTGAACTTCTGATTGACAGCATGAACCATGACACACCAGAGACATGGCAGGAGTATTATCACAAAGTGAAGGAAGCTGAAAGAAAAGGCGACCAGATAACCCAGCAGATTTTCATGGAGCTAGGCCAGACCTTTATCACCCCCTTTGACCGGGAAGACATACATGACCTGGCCTTTTCCATTGATGACGTGACCGACCGCATTCACAGTGCCTCGAAGCGGATTGCCATCTACAAGCCGCACGCCATTTCAGACAGCGGAAAAGAGCTGGCTGTCCTCATACAACAAGGAGCCTCCATCATCTGCAAGGCCATGGATGAGCTGGAAACCTTCAGCAAAAATCCGTCCAGACTGAAAGATTACTGTCAGAAGCTCCATGAGATAGAAAACCATGCGGATGAAGCCTATGACCTTTTCATCATGCAACTGTTTAATGAAGAAACCGACTGCATTGAACTGATCAAGACAAAAGAAATCATGCAGGAACTGGAAAAGACGACAGATGCCGCCGACCATGTAGGAAAGCTCCTGAGAAACATTATCGTAAAATATGCCTGAAAAAAGAATTGCACATGGAATTACTCATCACCATCATTGTACTGGCCCTGATTTTTGACTATATCAACGGTTTTCATGATGCAGCCAACGCAATAGCTACCATTGTTTCTACCAAGGTGCTGACTCCGCTTCAGGCTGTAATCTGGGCTGCCTTTTTCAATTTTCTGGCGTTTTTCATCGCTAAATACCTTATCGGTGATTTCGGCATTGCCAACACTGTGTCAAAAACAGTCTATGAGCAATACATTACTTTGCCAGTCATCTTGTCTGGAGTGATTGCAGCCATCATCTGGAACCTGTGGACCTGGTGGAGAGGAATTCCTTCTTCTTCATCCCATACACTTATCGGCGGGTTTGCGGGAGCCGCCATTGCTGCTTATGGATTTGGTGCCATTCAAAGTTCGGTTATCCTGAAAATCGTGCTTTTCATTTTTCTGGCTCCAGTCATAGGTATGCTTGTAGCCTTCCTCTTCACTCTGATAGTGCTGAATCTGTGCCGTAAGGCCCATCCTCACACCGCAGAGAAATGGTTTAAAAGACTACAGTTGCTCTCGTCCGCCCTGTTCAGCATCGGACATGGACTTAACGACTCGCAAAAGGTAATGGGTATCATTGCAGCTGCCCTGATAGCAGCCCATTCGCAAGGCATTGGCATGGGGGTAAACAACGTAGGCGATTTACCCGACTGGGTCGCTTTTTCCTGCTTTACCGCAATCTCACTGGGAACCATGTCGGGAGGATGGAAAATAGTCCGCACCATGGGAAACCGGATTACCAGAGTTACTCCGCTGGAAGGTGTCATAGCCGAAACAGCCGGTGCATTTACGCTTTATTTTACGGAATATCTGAAAATTCCGGTCAGCACCACCCACACCATATCAGGAGCCATCATCGGAGTGGGCGCCACCCGTCGCCTGTCCGCAGTGCGCTGGGGAGTTACCCGAAGCCTGATGACAGCCTGGGTGCTTACCATCCCGGTAAGTGCGGCATTGGCAGCAGCCATCTATGCACTGATCGGGTAACCAATCTCTTTTTTCAAGGAATAACAAATAAGGAAGAAAAAATAGCACAAACATCAGATTCCAGCAAAAAAAGGACTTTCATAGAGATAATTCTATTAACTTTTATTACTTTTGCACACATTGTGTCAAACATTGTGCAATTTGAAAATGGAAATACAAGACAGTTTTATACAACTTGTTGAAGAAAGCATCCGCGCCAACTGGGACCGTGATGCACTGACAGACTACAAAGGAGCTACGCTGCAATATAAGGACGTGGCCAGAAAGATAGAGAAAATGCATATCCTGTTCGAACATGCAGGAATCCGGAAGGGAGATAAAATCGCGCTGTGCGGGCGCAACAGTGCCAACTGGACGGCCACCTTCCTTGGCATCGTCACTTACGGGGCAGTAGCTGTGCCCATCCTTCACGAATTCAAGGCCGACAACGTACACCACATTGTCAACCACTCGGAGGCACGCATGCTCTTCGTAGGCGACCAGGTGTGGGAAGAATACAACGAAGCGGCCATGCCCAACCTGGAAGGAATCATCGAACTGAAGAATTTTGACCTGGTAGTATCACGCTCGGAGAAGCTCACCTATGCACGCGAGCACCTGAACGAGGAATTCGGGAAGAAATATCCCTGCCGCTTCCGTGCAGAACAGGTATCCTACCGCCGGGAAGAGCCGGAAGAATTAGCTGTCATCAACTACACCTCGGGTACTACCGGCTACTCTAAAGGAGTGATGCTGCCCTACCGTAGCATCATTTCAAACATCGTACACATTGACCAGAAAGTGGGACTGAAAGCGGGCGACAGCATCGTGTCCATGCTTCCGCTGGGACATATCTTCGGACTGGTGTTCGACTTCCTTTACGGTATCACCAAGGGAGCGCATCTGTGGTTCCTCACCCGTATGCCGAGCCCGAAAATCATTGCAGAATCGTTTGCTGTAATCCGTCCGCGCGTCATTGCCTGCGTTCCGCTGATTGTGGAAAAGATTTTCAAGAAGAACATTCTCCCGAAAGTGGACAACAAGCTCGGAAAGCTGTTGCTGAACTTACCTATCATCAGCGATAAAATCAAGGAACAGATTCGTCAGCAGGCCATGGAAGTGTTCGGTGGAAACTTTATCGAAATCGTAATCGGAGGGGCACCGTTCAACCCCGAAGTGGAAGCCTTTCTGCGTAAAATCAACTTCCCCTACACCATCGCATACGGTATGACCGAATGTGCGCCGCTTATCTGCCACAGCCGCTGGGATGAGATTCTGTACACTTCGTGCGGAAAGACCGTGGCCAACATGGAAACTAAGGTAATTTCGGAAGACCCTGAACGGATTCCGGGTGAACTGGTGTGCCGGGGTATGAACGTCATGTTAGGATACTACAAGAACGAAAGTGCTACCGCACAGACTATCGACAAGGACGGCTGGCTGCATACTGGCGACATGGCCATCAAGGATGCGAATGGAAACATCTTCATCAAGGGCCGTTGCAAGAACATGCTGCTTACTGCTTCCGGACAGAACATCTATCCGGAAGAAATTGAAGCTCGCCTGAACAACATGCCTTACGTGAACGAGTCGCTGGTGATTCTCAAAGAGAACAAGCTGGTAGCGCTGGTTTATCCGGACAATGAAGACGCCTTCTCGCAAGGAATGAACAAGAAACAGCTGGAGGAAGCGTTGGAGTTGAACCGCATCGAACTGAACAAGGTACTTCCGGCTTACTCGCAGATTACGCAGGTGAAGCTTTATCCGGAAGAATTTGAAAAGACAGCCAAGAAGAGCATCAAGCGCTTCTTGTACCAGTAAAAAAACGGACATAAAAAACGCCTTTGCGTTTGAACTAAAACGCAAAGACATTTCAGATAAAACGCAAGTACGTTTGAAGTAAAACGCATTTGCGTTTTGTTTTAAACATAAAGGTGTTTTGGCACAGATATACTTACACCTGAAAAACTGCGTTTTTCGCTTGGCTCTCCTCTCACCTTTCACTACCTTTGCCGCAGACTTAAAACGAAGGAAAGATGATGGAATTTCTTTACATACACTGGAATCCGGACCCGGCATTGTTTCATCTCGGCGGTTTTACCCTCCGATGGTACAGCGTGCTGTGGATGATTGCCATTCTGACCGGCAGTCAGGTAGTCTACTATTTGTACAAGCAAAAGGGACTTCCGCTGGATACTTTCCAGACGCTGTTTACCTATAGTTTTATCGGTATCTTTGCCGGGGCACGCTTGGGGCACTGTCTGTTCTATGACCCGCAGTATTTCCTGAGTCATCCGCTGGAAATCATATTGCCGGTACATTTCCTGCCACAGGGCGGATGGGTGTTTACCGGATATGCCGGACTGGCCAGCCACGGAGGTACGCTGGGACTGATTCTGGCACTAGTGCTTTTCTGCAGGAAAACGAAGATTCATTTTCTCGATATTCTGGATATGATGGGAGTGGCTGCTCCCGTGGCTGCCGGATTTATCCGACTGGCCAACTTGATGAACTCGGAAATCATCGGCATGCCGTCGGACGTGCCCTGGGCGTTTATCTTCGAACGGGTGGATATGCAGCCCCGTCATCCGGCGCAGCTCTACGAAGCACTGGCCTACTTCCTGTTCTTCCTGATAATGGTGGTCATCTTCCGGAAGAAGAAAGAAAACGTACGGAAAGGCTTCTATTTCGGTTTGTGCATCACCCTGATTTTCACCTTCCGCTTCTTCGTGGAGTTCCTGAAAGAAAGACAGGTGGACTTTGAGAATGCGCTCCCGATAGACATGGGACAGATTCTGAGCATTCCTTTCATCGTGGTAGGATTGTATTTCGTATTCCGTAAAAACCATTCTGCCCATGTGTGATACAGCGACCTCGCATACCTGCCTGCTCTGCATGGGCTCCAACCTGGATGCCCTTCTGCACCTGAAGAATGCGGAAGACGCCTTGCAACGTCTCTTCCCGGATATTGAATGGGGAGGAATCGTAGAAACCGTGCCGGAGAAAATGGAGAATCCGCAACCGTTTCTGAACCGTGCCGCACGTTTCCGCACCTCACTGCCCATGACGGAGGTGCGAAGCATCCTGAAGCAAATTGAGCAGACAAACGGACGGACTCCGGACAGCAAGAAGGAAGGACGCATCCCGCTTGACATTGACTTGCTTTCCTACGACCAGCAGGTACTCAAACCGGAGGACTGGCAGAAAGAATATGTGCGTCTGGCCTTTCGTCACGCCAGTTTCACGTAACCCAGACGGGTATAGCGCACTCCATGCGACTCATATTGTGACATGACTTTGGCCGAAAGCAGATGCAGGAACTCCTGCGGCTGTATCTGACGGCTGCGGCAACTCAAGGCGTTCGGTGTCAGACTACGGGCGCGGGCCTTGACCAGAAAGGTAAAGCGATTACCGTCGCGGTCGGCCGCCAGTACATTCTGGTCGACAAAGAAATCGGGTTTGTACGTATCTACCTGAAGCCGCACGTTCAGCACCGTGACCTGCAAGTCCTTCAACGTCTCTCCCACCGTTCCTACAAAATGGCTTACCGAAGCAATGCGCGGCTTGCGCACGGTCAGTTCAAAATGCACCACGGCAAAGCGCTTGGCCAGCTCCACCACCCGTTCGTACCGAGGGTTGGTAGGTTCAAACTTATTAGCCAGCCAGAGCATGTAAGAAGGATCCACGTAATAGATTTCAGCCAGATGCTTTCCCTTGTATTTTCCGAAGGGCATCAAATCGTCCAGTGCCCCGTAATAGGACTCAAACTGTGCATTGTCAGCGGTCTCCAACCGCACATTGCAGTTCTGCAGCATGGAAAAAGCACGGGCCGAAGCCGCATCCAGCGTCACTCCTAACGTACGGACAAACAGATAAGAATGAGGAGAAGGAAACTCACGCCACAAGGCATAATACGGACGATATTCTGTGGCCATGCTGATAAGATAGACACCCTTGTCGCTCGTACGTCCACGATTAAACAGTTCCAGTTCCTTTAGTACTTGTGCGGTGATTTCCATACCTGCCTCCTGCTTTGAAAGGCAAGATAAACAAAAAGAATTAAAAATGCAAGTTTATACATACAAAACGGGAGGAAAAGTCCCCAAACAGGCTTCTCCTCCCGCATAATGATATGGAATTCTAACAATTAATCGTTACAGAATGGCTTTCACGGTTTCCAGCATACCTTTTTCCTGAATGCTGTCCAGGTTCTTCTTCACGGCTTCTGCCAGTCCCGGAATCAGGTTCAGGTCTTCGCCCCAGATAAAGGTGGCACCCAGCACGCCTTCGGTTACCTTGGCTGTATCACCCGTGGCCCACAACTGTTTCAGCAGGTCCATGATTTCCTGTGCGTCATTGGGCACGATTTCTGCGCCATCGGCACGTACACCACCTTTGTAGTAGGTAATGATGGCGGCCAGTCCCAATACCAGCCCTTCAGGCAACTTGCCCTTGCGTTCCAAGTAAGTCTTCAAACCCGGCAAATCGCGTGTCTGGTATTTTGGGAAGGAATTCAGCATGATAGAAGTCACCTGATGGTCTACAAACGGATTGTTGAAGCGTTCCAGCACGTCATGTGCAAATTTTTCCAATTCTGCTTTCGGCAGGTTCAGGGTTTCCATCAGTTCCTCGAACATTACTTTATGGATAAACTTGCCTACTACCGGATGCTGGCAGGCATCACGCACGATATTGATACCCGACAAGTAAGCTACCGGAGAAAGCACGGTGTGTGGTCCGTTCAGCAAAGTCACTTTCCGTTCGTGGTACGGTGCTTCCGACGGCACAAAGAGCACATTCAGTCCGGCTTTGTCGGCCGGGAATTCGGCAGCTACTTCCTGAGGTGCTTCAATTACCCACAGATGGAAAATTTCGGCCTGCACCACCATGTTGTCATCGTATTGCAGTTTTTCTTTGATAGCCGCAATATCCTTGCGCGGGAATCCCGGTACGATACGGTCAACCAATGTAGCATACACACCACAAGCCTTTTCAAACCATTGCTTGAAGTCATCTCCCAAGTTCCAAAGCTCAATATACTGATAGATGGTTTCTTTCAACTTGTGTCCGTTCAGGAAAATCAGTTCACAGGGGAAGATAATCAATCCCTTTGACATATCTCCCTGGAAGGTTTTATAGCGATGATACAAAAGTTGTGTCAGCTTGCCCGGATAAGAAGAAGCCGGTGCATTTTCCAGTTTGCAGGAAGGGTCGAACGCAATACCTGCTTCGGTTGTATTGGAGATTACGAAACGCATTTCCGGCTGTTCGGCCAGCTTCATGAACTCTTCAAACTGACTGTAAGGATTCAGTGCACGGCTGATTACGTCAATCATGGTCAGGCTGTTCACCGTTTCCCCTTTGTCCAAGCCCTGCAAATTGACATGATAAAGACAATCCTGCGCGTTCAGCATGTCAATCATTCCTTTTTCGATGGGCTGAACCACCACTACACTGCTGTTGAAATCAGCCTTTTCGTTCATGTTGTAGATAATCCAGTCAACAAACGCACGAAGAAAATTACCTTCGCCAAACTGAATAATTCTTTCCGGACGGACCGTTTTCTTTGCGGTCTCTTTGTTTAATGCTTTCATATTATATCTTTAATAACAAAATTGTTGTCCTTTCGGCCTTTTGGTTGCATTTTACCCTTCAAAAATTAGAAGAGTTGAATGTAACCCGTTGTTTTTCACATACTTGTCTATCCATCTATGGATTTAATTTTCATAAATGAGTGTTGCAAAGGTAATAAATATTTTGTTATTCCAAATAAAATTTCTACTTTCGTGTTCGATAACGGATAGGTATTCGATATTTTATGTTGCCCAACATAAATAAATTGTAAGTTATCTATTCAATACTATATTATTTGAAAACAACTACGAAACTTAAAAATACAATTTATCATGAAGAAATTTATGGACGAAAACTTCCTGCTGCAAACTGAAACCGCACAGGAGTTATATCACAATCATGCGGCTAAAATGCCGATTATTGACTATCACTGCCACCTGATTCCAAAAATGGTAGCCGACGATTACCAGTTCAAATCCATTACTGAAATCTGGCTGGGAGGTGACCACTATAAATGGCGTGCCATGCGAAGCAACGGAGTGGCAGAACGTTACTGCACCGGAACAGACACTACCGACTGGGAAAAGTTCGAAAAATGGGCTGAAACTGTTCCTTATACATTCCGCAACCCGCTGTATCACTGGACACACCTGGAACTGAAGACTGCTTTCGGCATCGACAAGATTCTGAATCCGTCTACCGCCCGCGAAATTTTTGACGAATGTAATGCCAAACTGGCTACTCCGGAATATTCAGCTCGCAACCTGATGCGTCGCTATCATGTAGAAACAGTCTGCACAACGGACGACCCGGTAGATTCACTGGAATATCACATCGCTACCCGTGAAAGCGGATTTGAAATCAAGATGCTGCCTACCTGGCGTCCGGATAAGGCAATGGCAGTAGAAGTGCCGGCTGAATTCCGTGCCTACGTAGAAAAACTGGCAGAAGTAAGCGGTGTCAGCATCTCTAACTTTGACGACATGATTGAAGCGCTGCGCAAACGTCACGCTTTCTTTGCCGAACAAGGCTGTAAGTTGTCCGACCACGGTATTGAAGAGTTCTATGCAGAAGATTATACGGATGCGGAAATCCGCGCCATCTTCAACAAGGTATACGGTGGTACGGAACTGACACACGAAGAAATTCTGAAGTTCAAGTCGGCCATGCTGGTGGTATTCGGCGAAATGGACTGGGAAACTGGCTGGACACAGCAGTTCCACTACGGTGCTATCCGCAACAACAATACCAAGATGTTCAAGCTGTTAGGACCTGACACTGGTTTCGACTCTATCGGTGAATTTACCACAGCCAAATCTATGGCAAAATACCTGGATCGCCTGAACTCAGAAGGAAAGCTTACTAAGACCATTCTCTACAACCTGAATCCTTGCGCCAACGAA